>Ga0153966_100177_pt1 | contig 39088 bp, 34 predicted proteins | sample TSFL050MetaG_FD_104738 | JGI IMG/M metagenome (GOLD analysis project Ga0153966, IMG submission 104738) | Attine ant fungus gardens microbial communities from Florida, USA - TSFL050 MetaG | ecosystem: Host-associated > Fungi > Mycelium > Unclassified | place: USA: Florida, Paynes | collected... | reverse complement strand
TAGTCCTACATGTTCATGTGGGGTAGCATGCTCGTGGAAGGAAGTGAACTGAATATTGAAATACACAAAAAACATTCCCGACGACGGGAGATTCTCATGCTTGGGCGCACTCCAAAGGAGGAAGTCATGTGTAAAGTTAGCATTAGGTTTGATGACTTATGGAAACATCTGTCTTCCGGAACAGAAACTAATTGTGAGGGAATTTTTACGTTGATTATTCCTAAGTTACTCAGAGGACCTCAGCGAACTTTGAGGTGAAATTTGATAATCCGATGCAAGGATTACAGCTATGGTTGGTCATCGAGGTATGCTATCATTATTGTTGTTATGTTGATTCCCTCTTCAAATATAATTGTAGATTCGCGGCGTTGATCTGAACACGATGGGTCCGCAGATCAAGAATATGGTGGAAGAATTGAATGAGTTACATTCTGTTCTACATCGTTTTGATAAATCTGCAACCGATGGTGCTGGGATGTTAATTAGTTTAGCGACCGGAATCAGCAAGGTAATTGATCGCTGATTAGTATCCCGATATGTTGTCTGACTTGAAGCAGCTGAATCCTGTCGCACATGCCGTACTCTCTTGTATCCAAGACGTATACAAGGTCGGTTCCTTTTCTGTTTCAAACGTTAATGACATTACTGATTGTTTTTGCAGCATTTGAAGACTCAAGAAGAAACTCATGAAGCAATGAAAAGCCTTGCAACCAGCATCCAAGTGCTCGCTGGCCAGCTCAGCAGGCTCAATGAAGTTCCAACCTCAGATCAACTGCGCAATACTATCAGAGAGTTTCCCGACGTCATGAAAGAAGTGGTCAGCTTCATTCGAAGATGGCTGAAAAGTCGGATGTGTATGTACCAATCATCTGAATGCGTTCGTAACTGATTAGTTGACTCCAGTCCAGTACATCTTTGTTGACTCTCAAAAGGGAAAGGCGATTGAATTACGGGACAAACTCGATGCATTCAAGGACAGATTTGACCGAGATCTTCTTATAGACGCCCACATAGCACAAACCGAAAAGAAAGAGCTAGACGATTTGAAGCATGCACTTATGGGAGACAAACTCCCTCTCCGCAATCCATGTATGGAAGGCACGCGCAATGACATTTTGACCAAGATTGAAAGGGAGGTCAAGAGCGTCGACGGCTTCAATGTGCTTTGGATAAGGGGATTTCCTGGTGTTGGAAAATCAGCCTTGGCAGCTAGCGTTGCCTTTCGGCTGCAGGAACAGCATCGACATGTAATATGGTTCCGATTCGACAGGACACGATCTACAACCATCACTACAGATGCTCTGTGGCGTTCCGTCGCGTGTGATCTTGCCGATCTGTACCCTTTCCTTCGAAAACACTTAACCCAAGGCAGTAGGGAGCTCATTTCATCAGATGTTGATCGGCTTTTCAAATCGCTCATTGAGACACCATTATCTATGCTGAGGAATGTTCCGCTTGAGGAACTTCCGGTGATTGTGATAGATGCGCTGGACGAATGTGGTGGCCTCCGGCACGACTTCTTGGAGCAAAATGATCACAGTGCTCTGTTACGTACACTTCAACGTTGGTCGGAGGTAGATTACTTGAAAAGGTTCAAGTTGATCATTACAAGCCGGCAAGAGGACTACATCACCAAAATCTTCCCGGAGTCTATCTGCGTCCGTGTCAATATCCCCTCTGGCAGCGATGTCATCCCAGGAGATAGTGCTTCTAAGGATATCCGTATATTCCTCAAGTCACGCCTCGAGAGTATGGGAATGAAGGGCACATCGATTGAAAAGGCGCTTCATTACCTGGTTCCTCGTGCTGCTGGGGTATTCATTTGGGCAACAACTGTTGCCAGTTTCCTTGAACGAAATCCTGAAGGACGGTTGGCCATACTTGAAAAGGATGATGAGAAGGGGTTGACAAGCTTGTATTCCTTGTACTCAACAATCGTCGAAGCATCATTCGGACATGGTCTCGAAGAGGAAGAGATCAGGGCAGTTGTCTCCATTATGGGTGCAATGATTTTTGCGAAGCAACCGCTTGATGACAATGCGCTTATCATGCTTCCCGAAGTTAAGACTCCGGGTTCAGATGCGGACAACTTAGGGCTGATTAGAAAAGGACTCATGTCAGTTGTTGATTCTGGTCCTGTCCTTCGTTTCCATCATCAATCTTTCGAAGACTTCCTCTTATCTCCGTCCTTTCTTCAACAATGCCCTGAGCTTTCGGATATTCAAGATCGAGTCTATCATGAACGTCAGCTTAGTGTGTTATGTTTGAAGACTCTGGTATCACCCAAGCTCCACTTCAATATGTGCAGCTTAGAATCTCCTACCGTAAAGAATGTGGATATTCAAGCTACAGCCAAAACCACTATTCCTCCTCTTGTTTCATATTCATGTCAATATTGGGTAGATCATCTCGCTCACGCCCCGTCTGATGAGAAGTTGATGGATGTTGTGAAATTTGTGATGTATGAGAAGCTGTTGTTCTGGATGGAGGCGATGAGCCTATTGGGAAAGGCATATGAAGTAGCATTGATCCTGAAAAGGGCTTTAGCTTGGAAGGTATGTCTCCAGTTCATCTCCACAATATGCTTCTGATGTTGACTGGCCAGGCACTCGCCCCTGATCAGGAGCTGACGTTGTTTATTAACGATGCCCTCCGATTTATTTCTGCATTCATCATTCCGATCTCTCGATATGCCCCCCATATCTATGTTTCTGCTCTGTCCTTTACACCCGAACAATCTCTGGTTGCCCAAAAATTCTGCTCGAGGTTTCCCAACACTGTTGTGGTCACTGAAGGGAAACCTAGTCAATGGCCAATGGTGGTATTCACTGCGGAGCACCACAAAGATACTGTGTGCCATATGGTCTTTTCACCCAATGAAAACACCTTTGCTTCCATATCAGGATCCCACCCTGAAACTATGCATGTCTGCGACTCTGAAACCGGTCATTGCATTTCAGGCCCATTTAAGCTGCCTTACAATGAGTCTTTATCTGGTGTCTGCTTTAGTCCTGATGGTAAACATATTCTACTCAAATTCAACACTTACGCAGTAGTCTTGGACACTGTGACAGGTGAGGAGCAGTTTCGGATCAAGGGCAGGGACTTTGTCTTCATTCATCACGATGGAAGAATTGCTTCAATACATTGGATAGATGAAGACGGAAACTTTATTCAAGGAAACGCCTTCACCGACTTTGAAGATCAGCGTGGACGGTCAATTGGGATTCGAGTCATGCTATGGGATGCTAGCAATGGTGCCCTGATATCCAACAGGTTGTTCGAGGTGGATGATATCGCCGACACTCGATTGTCTCCCGATGGGCATTTTCTAGCTGTAGGTAGGCAGTCTGAGAGTGTTATTGAATTATGGAATCTGGAAGATCACAAGGATCGCCGACAATTCTCTCATCCTCCTGGAAATTTTCTGTTATCACTCCACTTTTCTCCGACTAGTGATTCTTTAATGGCCATATCTTGGGAAAAAGACATCTACCTTTGGAGATTGGACACACAAGAAATGGCATCCTTCAATCATGATTTCGATTATGTGCCACATGTTATTCATTCACCCCTCACCAATTACCTATTTATCAAACAAGATGCCACAGTGGATATATGGGACGTCTCCGTGACGAACTCTAAATTGATCTGGGAGACAAATCCTCCGGCTACTTCAGGCATATCTAGTATTTGTCCCTCACGGGACGGTCACAGACTTTTAGTTGGATGTGAAGATGAAAGTGTGAGGATGTGGGAACTGGACCTGGAGAATTTGGCGATAAATCAGGCTGATACTATGGACACTCAAGACGATACCAATATGTCAGGATCTGTTGCATTCTCACATTCTGGGAAGATGGTGGCTACAAAATCAGAGCGATCTCAGAGTATTGAATTTCTGGATACAAGTATTGGGAAAGTCGTATCGCGTATGAATTTTGCCGATGACATGGCGATTGCATTTTCCCCTGATGAAGATCAGGTAGTGTTTTGGTCTGATTCTCTCATCACCGTATGCGACATAATGCAACCAGAAAATTACGTCTCGTTCAACCCCTGGCTGAAAAAATATGCCCGGATTAGGAAGGTTGCCTTTCAAACATGCAATGACCTGGTTACATGCACCTCAGATGATAGTTCAGCACTACTGCAAGTTTGGCACCGGCAGGATCCCACAGGTTTTGAATGCACTTATTCTTTAGAGATCAAGTCTGAAGGCTCTTACCCACACCTGGCACCTGATGGCTTGACCGTTGTCATGTTTTTAGCTCCCCCTGTTTCATGGAATCACGACACTGCCCAGTTCGATCCTGCCCACTTTGACGATCAAGTGTATATTCACTGGCCAAAGTATTCACCCGACGGGAGACTCTTTGCATGCTGGTCTCCCCAAGACTCTCACGTCCGAATCTGGGACACACAAACTGGCCAAGTCGTTGGCAAGTTTCGAACGTCCAAGGTGGACACAATCACTCTCTCGCCTACTCTGATCAAACATTCCCCTGGCGACAGACTCATCGCTCTTTGGTGTCAATCCGAAAACGGAATACGTCTCTTTGACGTCTATACCGGTCATCTGTACGCTCAAATTTTGGGTCAAACGTGTACACACATGGCATTTATACAGGATGGAACAAAGTTGGCCAACAATTTCCCTGATTTTGGCATGAGAATATGGGACATAGCGGATCTCACGGATGAGCAGTGGCATTCCACTCATGGTTATGAGCCTATACTGCGAGGCATGAGAGATGGATGGGTAATGGGTAAGGACAATGAGCCACTGTTTTGGGTCCCAGTCGAGCACAGGAACAACCTGTACGTGCCATCACCTACAGTGGTGTTTGGGATATCCCAAAAGAAGGTAACGAGCGTAGACCTCTCTAACTCAAGGCTTGGCAGAAATTGGATGGAATGCATTGACAAAAAGTGGTTGGGAGAACTCAAGCGAAAGGAGAAGGAGGTAGGAGGCCTGCTAAAAAAAGTACGTCTTGTCCTCAGCTGAAGTACTTGGAGATGTTCAAATGGATAGGTGAATTAGAAATAGGACGGATCCGCAGAACTCGCTACTCTACGCGAGTTCTTGCTTGTCCCTCTCAAAACATGTTTTTGCTTCAGCGAGTCTAATTGTCCAGACTATTGCCTGTACTGTACCTACAGCTGCAAAGTCACTATCGCAGTAATTGAGATGAACTATTATGTGTCCCTGTTGGAAGTAAGAAAGGACAAGTGTGCTTTCGCAAAAATCTAGTCATGTAGGGTGAAACAGTCCAAGCCCCACATGAAAAGTGTAAGCAAGATGACAAAATTGCAAGCAGCGGCGGGATAACAACGAAAAAACTCAGTTCCGAATACTTGACAGAATCAAGTCAGACACCCGACACACTACCCTGAAGAAATGTGGAGAGAAAAGAATATTCAGTGCTCATCTCTATAAATGATCTCGCACAAAGAAGCTATTATTTTTGTGTATATGGTGGCTCTAAGGTCCGAAACGCTGCATAAAGCAAGCAACGAGCAAAAACATCCGATGCACGAAAACTGCCGGGAAGCACTCTTGAGCCTAAAAATTGCAAGTGGCCATGACAACCCCAGCTCATCCAAGTGCTTTCACTAGGTCGCTTCTGCACACCTCTCAAGGAGCCAGGGTGACAGTGATTGTATCAAGCAAAGATGACGAGGTCGATGAGTGCGGGATGAACGTCATGAGGACAGGCTGAATCGAGAGGATCTTAGTCGGTGCCTTACAGCCATCTCTATTGTTTAAACAACGTCTCTGCACTTCAAGTAACACGCTACACCCACTCTGACCTTGATAGGGTAACATCATGACTATTTGTGCAAATGGATGTTCCTTGGACTCCACGATGATTCGGCCACGGAGAGGTGGTGAGTAAAGATAAATGGATTGGGAGACTCGTCCGAGTCATGTCTTGAGCAACGGAATTTGCACCTGACTGCCCGTCAGGTGCTATTGGCTGCCTTGCATCCCAAAAGTCTAGAGAAAGCGGGAATCAAGAGGCCTGCTCTCGATGAAGTCCTCCTCAACGGCTGACTCGAATAGTAAGTCCAAGGAATGGCAGCCGAATATGCCATCAAGGAACTGCTGATATTGTTGCCTTGGAAACTGTCGATCTTCTTGAGTATAACATTCAGGTCGAGTCTAAACTGTTACGATCCCAAAATCCTGTGTTGAGAATATTTAACCAGGTCAAAACCAAGGTCTTGTGCTATGAGCAACTACTACATATATACAACGAACATCTGGTCAACGTGAGGTACACGGTGATATTACAAAAATCGTTACACGAACTTTGTAAGATGAGTGACGATCATCAACCCGAAATAGCTCTTCCTCCAGTAGACGGTATATTTACTGTACCTGAAGCTTTGAACTTTCCGTGCGAACATAGTCCTGCTGGGCCGATTATAACCTTTCAGCACTGAAGAAAAGGTACAAAAGCCGACAAAAACCACCTTCCATAAATTTAGGCGTGCTTGAAACTGGGTCAGTTAATTTATCACAACCCATCAGTTCTTCACCGACGTTCTTCAGTGTCAAGTCTCCCTGTTAGGTCTCATGAGAGTAGGTTCTGTAGCAAGCTCACGATAAATTCTCGCTCTCGATAAATGTATCCGATCTCGTGAGTCCTTCTCGATTTCTCCTCAGCTCAGTCCTGACACTATCGTTCATCCGCTGAGAGCGCTTGCCCATATCCACCCTTCTTCCTTCCCAATGGGGACACTAATATTACTTCAGTAGAGGCATTGGTACAGTCTGGACAATTAGAGCGGACGAGTAAGGACTCGAATAAAGCAGCGAGCTCCGTGGACTCTTCCTGTTTTCCAGTCCACCTATTCATTTGAACACCTCAAAGTACTTCAGCTGAGGACAAGACATACTTTCCCTTCTCCTTTCGCTCGAGTTCTCGACCACTCTTTATCGATGCATCCCGTCCACCTACTGCCAAGCCTTGAGTTAGAGAGGACCGTGCTCATTGCCTTCTTTGGGATTACAATCACTGCTTGAGGGGGTGGCACGTACAGATTTTTCCTGTGCTCGACTGAGATCCAAAACAGCGGCTCATTGTCTCGATATTGCCTATCCATCTGTCATGCTCTGCAGTATAAGCTCAGAGCCACGAGAGGAATGCCAACGCTCGTCCGTGAGATCCCATATTCTCAAACCAAAGTCAGGTGATAGTGCGCCAATTTTTTCCATCTCGTGCAAGTGCCATGGACGTGCTTCTTCCGCCCGAAATTTCAACGTTTGGATGGCCGATAGAGACATCATAGAAACGTATTGTGTTTCTGTAGACACCAAAGGGCAATGAGTCTGACACCAAGGGAGTGTTCGATCAGAGTAGGTGAGAGGGCCATTGGAAACTTGCCAACGAGTCCAAGTGTCCCAGACTCCGACACGAGAGTCATAGGGAGACCGGGATGCGAAGAGTTTTCCGTCAGGTGAGTACTTTTGGCCAGTGAAGATGCACTTGATCATCAAAGTACCCGACAGGATGAAACTAGGCAGTGTGATGATTCCATAAATAACAAGAGCTGTAAAAAGTTCCACTTCTGACGACGGTCAAGCTATCGGGTGCCAGGATAGGGTACAAGAATGGTTCAGACTTGAGGTCTAGGAATAGGTGCATTCAAAGCCTGTAAGATCCTGCCATTGCCAAACTTGGAGTATTCCTGAATATAACCAGGTCGTTGCATGTTTGGAAAGTAACTTTTCGCTGTTCAGACAGAAAACAGTGATAAAATCCTCAGCATCATTGTAACAAAGATTTTATGGTATCGACATTTCAAGGATATGCAAGCTTGTGGAAAAATCCATCAGAGTAGATGTGGTGTTGCGGACTTAAGAACGGCGGGTAGCAAAAGATTAGCATGCCTACAACAGTGCACGACAAGAAAATACTCAAGTTCTGAGCTCAAGATGCCTTATCTGCGTCTGATTGTACTCTCTTCCACTTTGCAGGAGGTGGCTAATCCTCCCATCCTTTGCCTGCAATCCTCGACGTAGTTAAAACACTGAGGTCACTGTCATGTTGTTGAGCAGAGGTAGATAGCTGGGCACCACCATCTTCCATATGAATGTCATGGAAAACGCCGTTCATCCATCTTCATGTCGTCTAGGTCGCCATGAATGCCATTGGGAGCGTTGATAGGACTCGTGTCTATGACAATAAGCAGTGATGAGATAGAAGGCACGAAAGAAAGACCTGGGTCACTCGATGTAACTGACTGCAACAAAGTTGACGCGTCATATTCATTGGCTGCTGAGCGTGCATGTCAGTGTCTTCGAAACTGACTTTACACTTTACCATCATGGTCTGACGATCACAGTGTGACAGAGGAATCTCCTCTACCAACACATGGCACCTGACCTGCATCAATAAGGAGACGATTGGATAACTATGAAGGATTGACCTCGCTCTGCTTGACGTCCTCACTGACACCCCGTAAAGTCTATACTCAGATGTCTCCTAGTAGATGGCTGAGAGCTAAGGAAAATTACTTTACTAGATATACTATAGCAGACATGAGACGTCCATAACAATGTATTATCTGAATGTTCAGGGTAGTCGAGTTCAGGCACAGATGAGTTCGTCACCTCACTCCAATACCCCGGGTCTTTGAGAAGCAACCTAGCACTCGGATGAGTTGGAGTTGGAGTTGTCATGGTCATTGGCAATCTATAGGGTCATATTTGTCCCAAGAGTGCTTCCCGGCAGTTTTCGTGAGTCGGATGTATTGGCTTGTTGCTTGGTCTCTGCAATGTAGGCCGAATCTTAGAGTCTCAAGATATATCAAAATCATAGCTTCTTTGTGCGAGATCATAGAACACCGAATATTCTTTTCTCTCCATGTTTGTTCACCCCGAGGTTAGTGTCTGGATTCGTCTTGATTCTGTCAGGTATCTAGAACTGAGGTGAAGGGAACATAGGTTAACGGACAAAAAGGTTGATAAAGTTCTTTGTATCGGTGTTACTCCGTCTCTGTTTACACTTGACATTTTATCTACGAAAGCACGTTTGTCTATCTTCTTTCCCAACAGAGACGCCTAAAATTCATAATAGAGTGGTCAATTAGACTCGCTAAAGCAAAAATACATTTTGAGACACTGAAAGAGGGACGAGCAAGAACTCGGATAGAGTAGCAAGTTCATGGGACTCACTCCGTTTTCCAGTTCACCTATTCATTTGAGCACCTCCATGTACTTCAGCTGAGGACAAGACGCACATTTCCTACCTCCTTCTCCTTTTTCTTAAGTTCTCTCAACCACTCTTTGTCGATGCACTCCGTCCACCTACTGCCAAGCCTTGAGTCAGAGAGGTCCACGCTCATTGCCTTCCATTGGGGTATCCCAATTACCACTCTAGGCGATGGTAGTACGCATAGATTGCTCCCGTGCTCGACCGGGACCCAAAACAGTGGTTCATTGTCCTGACCCGTTACCCATCCATCTGCCATGCCTTGCAGTACAGGTTCATATCCATGAGTAGATTGCCAGTGCTCATCCATGAGATCTGCTGTGTCCCATATTCTCAAGCCAAAGCGAGGGAAATAACACGCCAACTTTGTTGTATCTTGTATAAATGCCATGTGGCATGCTGGACCCAAAATCTGAGCGTATAGATGGCCGGTATGGATGTCAAAGAGACGTATTCCGCTTTCGGATTGACACCAAAGGGCGATGAGTCTGTTGCCAGGAGAATGTTGAATCAGAGTAGGTGAGAGGGCCATTGCATCCACCCAAGGCGTTTGAAACTTGCCAACGACTTGGCCAGTTCGCGTGTCCCAGACTCGGACATGGGAGTCTGTGGGAGACCAGCATGCGAAGAGTTTTCCGTCGTATGAGTACTCTGGCCAATGAATATATGCTTGATCCTCAAAGTCGACAGGATCAAACTGGGCAGTGTTGTGACTCCATGGATAACATTTGGCGGAGGGAGACCAAGGCATGATGACGACGGTCAAGCCATCGGGTGCCAGGAGTGGGTACAAGAATTCTTTGAACTTGATGTCCAAAGAATACATGCATTCGAAGCCTGTATCCTGCCGATGCCAAACTTGCAGTAATGCTGAGTCTGAGTCATCATATGAGGCACATATAACCAGGTCGCTTCCTGTTCGGAAGGCAACCTGCAAAATCTGGACATCTTTTCCCGGCAAGGGGTTGAATGAGACGCGATTATCCGGGTGCATCATATCGCATACTGTTATGAGAGATGTAGACCAAAACACTGCCTGATCTTCATCTGGGGAAAATGCAATCTCCCTGTAATAATTGTCATCGCCAAAGTCCATACGCGCTATGACTTCCCCAGTAGTTGTATCCAGAAATTCGATACCGCAGGATCGCTCGAATTTTGTAATCACCATCTTGCCAGAATGTGAGAATCGAATGAATCCTCGCATCTTGATATTGCCTTGAATGTCCATAGTGTTAGCCTGGTTGATTGAAAAATTGTCCAGGTCTACATCCCACATCCTCACATCGCAACATCCAACTAAAAGCTTGCGGCTATCCCGTGATGGACGAGTACTGCATATGTATGAAGTAATCGGAATCTCCCAGATCAGTTTTGACCCGGTCACGGAGACGTCCCATACGACGTCCCATACCTCCACGGTGTGATCTTGTTTGATAAATAGGTAATTGGTGAGATGTGAATGAATAACACACAACCGAAATCCCGGCGGAAGGATGCCATTTCTTGGGTATCCAGTCTCCAAAGGTAGATGTATCCTTTACGAGATACGGCTATCAAAGAGTCACTGGTTGGAGAAAAGTCGAGTGATGGCAGATCTCCAGGAGGATATGAGAATCGTCGGGGATCCTTGCCATCTTCCAGATTCCATAATTCAATGACATACTCAGAATTCCTTTCTACAGCCAGAAAACGCCCATCAGGAGAAAATTGGGTGTCGGCAACATCATCCACCTCGAACAACCTGTTACAGATCAGGGTACCATTGCTAGCATCCCATAACTTGACCACAATCCCGGTTCGAACTCCACCTTCATCTTCGGGGTCACCCCAGGCAATTCTCCGAATGACCTTTCCATCTTGATCTATCCGATGCGTTGACGCAATTCTTCCGTCATGACAAATGAAGACAAAATCCTTTCCCTTGATCCGAAACTGCTCCTCACCAGTCACAATGTCCAAGACTACTGCATAAGAGAAAAATTTGAGTAGAATATGTCTCCCATCAGGACTGAAGTAGGCCCCATGTAAAAACCCATGATATGGCAGCTCAAATGGGCTTGAAACCCAATGACTGGTTTCAGAGTCATAGACACACACAACTCGATCTGATATACAAGCAAAGGTGCTTTCATCAGGTGAAAAGACCATACAGCGCACATAATCCCCGTGATCCGCCAATGGCTATTGATTATGCTTCCCCTCAGTGACCACAACAGTCTTGGGAAACCTCGGACGGAATTTTTTGGCGACAAGAGATTGTTCGGGCGCGAAGGAGAGGGCAGAAACATAGATTTGGGAGGCACATCGAGATATCGGGATAATAAAGGCAGAAATGAATCGGACGGCATCATTAATAAATAATGTCAGCTCATGGTTAGGGTCAAGTGCCTGGCCAGCCAAAATCAGGGATGTAGATGCATCGCAGGAAGTGGAGTGGAGACATACCTTCCATGCTAAAGCCCTTCTCAGGATGAATTCCACTTCATACACCATTCCCAATAGACTCATCACCTCCATCCAGAACAGTAGTTTCTCATACATCACAAATTTCACTGCTTCCATCAACGTCTCGTCAGACGGAGCGTGAATGAGGTGATCGACCCAACATCGACATGAATATGAAACAAACAGAGGAATAGTGGATTTGGCTTTAGCCTGTATATCTACATTCTTTACGGTAGAAGATTCCAAGCTGCATATATTGAAGTGGAGCTCGGATGATACCAGAGTCTTCAAACATAACACACTGAGCTGACGTTCATGATAGACTCGATCTTGAATAGCCGAAAGTTCAGGGTATTCTTGTAGAAAGAATGGAGATAAGAGAAAGTCTTCGAAAGACCGATGGTGGAAACGAAGGACAGGACCAATGTCAATGACTGACACAAGTCCCTTTCGGATAAGCCCTAACATATCTGCATCTGAGCCCAGAATCTTAACTTCGGGAAGCATGATAAGTGCGTTGTCATCAAGCGGTTCCTTGGCAAAAATCATTGCACCCATGATGGAGACGATAGCCTTGATCTCTTCCTCTTCGAGACCATGTCCAAATGATGCTTCGACGATCGCTGAGTACAGGGGATACAAATCTTTTAACCCTTTTCCATCACCCTTTGCAAGCATGGAAAACCGTCCTTCGGGATTTCGTTCGAGGAAAGTGTCTTTCATTCCCATATGCTCGAGGCGTGACTTGAGGAATGTACGGATGTCTTCAGAAGTACTATCTCCCCGTGTGACCCCACGGCCAGAAGGAATCTCGTGGATGCTGATGGGATTGGGTAAGGTGATGCGGTCGTCTGGCCGGCTGGTGATAATCAACTTGAGCTTCAAATGGTCAAGCTGGACCCAACGCTTGAGCGTATGTACAAGACTCTCAAAATCATCCATCTCAGATGAGTTATGCCACAAGCCACCACATTCGTCCAATGCATCTATCACAATTACTGGAAGTTTATCTCGTGGAACATTATCATCCAGCACGGATAAGGGGTCCTCGATGAGTGATTTGAAAAGCCAATCAATGTCGGATGAGCTGTGCCCCTGAGTGCCTTGAGTCAAGTGAGGCCGAAGAGAGGGGTAAAGGCGGGCAAGATCACAGGCAACAGCACGCCAGAGCGCATTCGTGGTGATCGTCGTAGATTGTGTACGGTCAAACCGGAATGATATTATACGCCGGTTCTGATCTTCTAGTCGAATGGCAATGCTAGCTGCCAAAGCTGATTTTCCAACACCAGGGGACCCCCTTATCCAAATCACATTGGGACCATTGACATCCTTGATCTCGTCTTCAATCTCTTGTAAGAGGGTGATACGGGTGCCTTCCATGCATGGCTTGCGTAGGGGGAGCCTATTCTCCCCAAGCATGCGTATCAAATCGTCTAACTTGTTCTTTTCAATTTGTGCTGTGTGGATCTCTATAATAAGATCCCGATCAAATTTGTCCTTGAACGTATCGAGTTTGCCCTTCAACTCAATTGCTTTCTCCTTTTGAGAATCAACAAAGATGTACTTGACTGGAACCAACTAATCAGTCACGAACACATTTTGATGCATCGATACATACACATCCAGCTTTTCAGCCATCTCGAGATAAAGTGAACCACTTCTTTTATGATGTCGGGAAACTCTTCCGTAGTACTGCGCAGTTGATCTGAGATTGGGACTTCCTCGAGTCTGTTGAGTTGGCCAGCGAGCACTTGGATGCTGTTTGCAAGGTCTTTCATTGCTTCATGAGTTTCTTCTTGAGTCTTTAAATGCTGCAAAAACAATCAGTGATCTTATTGACGTTGGAAACACAAAAGGAGCCGACCTTGTAAAAGACTTGGATACAAGAGAGTACGGCATGTGCGACAGGATTCAGCTACTCCAAGTCAGACAACATACGAGCATACTAGTCAACGATCAATCACCTTACTGATTGCGACCCCTAAATCAATAAACATCCCAGCAGCATCGCTTGTAACAGCAAAATGATGCAGAACAGACTGTAACTCGTTCAATTCTATCATCGTTTTCTTGATCTGTGGATCCAGTGTGTCCAGATCAATGTCGTAACTCTACCGTTGTATTTGAGGAGGAAATCAACATAACGGCGATAATGGTAGCGTACCTCGATGACCAGCCACAACTGTAATTCCTGGATTGGATTATCAAATTCTACCTTGAAGTTCTCTGAGGTCCTCTGAGTAAATAAGGAGCAATAGAGGTAAAGATATCCTCACGATCTGTTCTAGATGACAAGTGTTTCCGTATATCGTCAAACTTGATCTTAGCTTTACATAGGGGTCCCTCCTCTGGACCAGGCTCGCGAGTAAGCATTTTCCGTAGTTGGGAATGTTTTCTGTGTATTTCAATTTTCAATCTACTTCCTTCCACGAGCATGCTATGCCACATGATGTAACATGTAGGACTGTTCAGGTACGATAACTTCAACTTACCACCCGTTTCGGATAAGCATCAAAGGCTGTTTGCCCCTGATGCTGTTGTCCAGTTTTCTTTCAAAGCGACAGTTGGCGTTGTCAGAACATTTGACAATGGAGATTTATCGAGCTCTCCGATCAATTCTAAATGTCAATTTAGTCCCTGATCTACTGAGCCGATCGAACAAAGTACCACTCACTGACAACTCGGATGGCTAAAAACGGTTCGATAGGATTTGCCATTACTTTCACTATTGAAGAGAGAGTGAGTGAGAAGGGAGTGTGGGATATTATCACCCAAAGAACAAAGCTGTGACACAGGAATGATCGAAGCTATCATTGTCCTGAGAATTGAATTGGGTGGGAACAGTGAAAATTGGGAGTACTGGAAGAGAATGTCTACTGTAGCTGTTCTAGTGGCTACAGTCTAGATTGTATCATGGCAGCTAAATCTTCGAAGACATGATTTACCTTGTCGGATCACATGACAACGAACTATTCTCAGCCTCGTCTCAACACTTGACTCTCGAACCGATAACAGTCTGTCACTATATTAACGGTTTATTGTGATCTCACACCCTCGAAATATGGTGGCTCCAAGATCATAGCGTCTGAGAACGTCAATAACCAAGGCGCTTATCGAGTGCAAAGGTAGCATGGAGTTCGCATTTTCCCCAGATGACGACCAGATACTGAGGCTTCTTGTCCGATCATTCTGTCACCATTCATAACATAATGCATCCTCTCATTCGAATAGGAGAAGACATGCCCGTATTCCCTCCAAACATGTGGTGGCAAAAATATATCATACGAATCTACGTGTGCTCCCTCAGTGACATGTAATATGCGCCTATGGACTCTCGTATATCAACCATAGCTGACCATTTTTAGGACCTCACACCCCTTCTGACTGGGATGTAGTTGCTGTCCATGCTGCACCCATTAAATGACTTCTCCTGAAGTTAGTCGACGAGATCCTTCGCGAAGCACAACATTGGCCACTCCTGTGACTCTCACTTTCAGGTCCATCCGCAAACATTGATGGGAGCTTTGATGCTTCCGCCTCGTTATCGTGGAATGATATCATTGTCATGGAATGACACTGAGATGTCATGGAAACATCATTTCTTCCTTTCCCTCACTCCCCTGCATATTTTATTGTGCTGCGTCACTCGTTACTATCCCTAACTCCCGAAGTATCAAAAAAAAACCTGGAATGGGCAGCCTGGAGTAGCACAGATTATGATATGAGACGGAAGATTGGAAAAGTAGTATCCAGACACCCGAGCAGATACTAAGATTGGGAAGAGAATTTTGGGTTGCAGGGTATACTTCTAGCCATCTGATGATATTGACGTATTCTTGTCAAGGCTAAGCTCCTTACGCTGGCTCAAGGACATGGCACAGAGATGACTCTTTCTCCTCCTCCTCCTCTGATGACACAAGAATCTCATTGTGACCATGAACAAACAAATATTCTCACTTATTCCAACTCAATAACCACAAAACAGCAACCACTGTCCAACAATGAACTTTTGACTAGCCAATATTTTATTCACGTCGGATAAAAGAGCAAGAAAGTGGGAACCACGAGAGAGAGAGAAGTTAGAAAGAGGGAGATACGGTTTTGAGTTGCTCAGTTATAAACCTTTTTGCAGTTCAAGAGATCACCGCAGGATAGTTTATCCAACGCTTCCATGCAAACGGAATCATCTTTCCAACAAGTTGTGTTGTGTTTATGACTTATTATCATTCCACAGGAGACTTTTTATAATTGTATTATTGGTTGAAAAAGCGAATCCCAGTCGCTGAGCTCAAGGAAGGTTTCTTCTTGATAATGACAACGTAAAATAAATGAAAACAAAAACAACAATTCAACAAATACACTATCTCAAATTTCGTCATAACACATCACGAAAAGAAAAGCAAACACACGGCAAAAAGTTGTATGTCTGAGAGATTCCTACTCAACAGATATCTTCTTCACAAAAAGTACCTCACCAAACTCCCAGTCAATTTCAACCTTCCGCTGCCGCGAGACAAAAGGGAGCAGATGGCAAAGGATTTGTTAAAGGGGCGGGTATGTGAAGCCTGTGGAGCAGATCGATAACGTTTCAGCTCGTTTGACAGGCTTCTCGGTTGTAGTAGTGATAGCTGCTTTCCATACTTCGTTGTCCGCATTGAATTTTATGAGATAAACTACAGCAAGGTACTCGATTAACCATTTCTTGATTTTTTTGATCGGCATTACATTGAGTTCGGGCTATTGTGAGGAGCGTTTTGTCACGAATTATGGAGGAAGGAGTGGACAATGACGATGTTGATGAGTTGGGTCAAGCTGCATAGTATATTTGATTGGAATTGTTAATGAAAAGGATGAGAGGGCATACATAGCTCCTGATAACGCTCCTTGGAGTCCTCAAAAATATGTCAGTGGCAAGGGACAAGTGAGCTGGCATGCTGAGCATAACTAAGCGGATGGTGAAAAGGGAGGAAGGGCGACGAAGATCAATCCAATTTGTTGCAGTTATTATCGGTACAGCCAACGAGGACGTCGACCATCTGGGGGTGCGAGCATCGGCTATGTCCCTGAACATGGTTGCGATCTTCTTTCCTGGCTAGTTACAGGGCATCACGAGCAAGTCTGTCGAGAAGTCTAGGTGCGGCCTATTTGAACCGCGCAGTTATTTCCCTATTTGTAACTTTCTTTGCGGGGAGTTATTGGACCTGGAAAGAGTCGGAGAGAGCACGACTGTGGGATGGAGGGGTTTTCTATTGGTGAGGCCACGGAGAGAGACGTGACAGGCCTGGTTCGAGCTGCGCGTTAGAACTGTGCAGTTTTGCTCCACTCTGCAAGGGCTGGGGTGACGTTGCTGGTTGGCGGGGAGAGGGAGACGACGACGGGAAGGGCATTGGGGTAGTCGATGAGGCCAAGGAGAGCGTCGCCAACGTCGTCGCTGACGGGGACTGACGTCGGGAGGATAGATGGTTGATGGCTGCACAGTGAGCAGATGATGAAGCCACAATTGGCTCAGCCTAGAGCGAGACCGTATATTCCTATCCAAGTGATCAGCAACAGAATGTCACACCCATTACAGAGCACACCAGATCAAGCTGTGCACACCCGTCAAGGTCCCATGCCCAATGAACAGTACACAACCATAGAAAAGGGTGCCCTGAGTAGAACAAGCAGTTCAAGTGGAGCCATAACAAGTCGTGTATGGGAGAAAGAGGGTGATGTCCATTTAACCTATAGTACAGTCGATGCGTCTGATAGCTCATCGATGAAAGGACAATACCTGTAAATAAAAGGCAAACAACGGCTATCAAGCTGTTACCGTTGATGGCCGGAAAATCAACAAAGTACCAACGAGTAGATCAGCCGATCATGAGCTGACATTGTTCATTTCGCGATGCCCTCCGATTCATTTCTGCACTCATCGTCCCAATCTCTCAATGTGCCTCCCAAATCTATGCTTCTGCCCTCTCCTTTGCCCCTCCAACAATCTCTTGTTGCCACAGTGTTCCGTTCAAGGCTCCCCAACACTGTTGTGTAGACCTAGTCAATGGCCAATGGTAGTATTCACTGCAGAACACTACATGGGTAGTGTGCACCGTCTGGTCTTTTCACCTGGTGAAAGCACTTTTGCTTCCATATTAGTATCCAATGATACAACCGCTGATACGTCTGATGATGTATGTCATTTATCCATTTCTGCGTAGCAGGGGCAATAAAACCTGAAAAAGTCAGATTCATCGACGATCTTAAGAAAGATGTCGCGGTCTGTGCCTTTTATAACAACTGGACGTGAGATGTGGATTAGGCGCGAAAACTCAAGCGCAGTAGGTGGTCGGTCTAACGTCTCGATATGACTGCCATTCAAATCTTGAAAAGGAGATCAGTGGACTATGAATGATGATAAAAAATATTTGCCTCTATATTCATCCGATATCCAATGAGCTAGTTTGCGTTTTAACATTTGGGGTTCCGGGTCTTGTGTCATGTTGATGGGACAACTTATCACATCAGTATTCGTGACGCGTGAGCAACGCGTTGTTGACAACTCACCATAATATGAGCGATGACAAACGGACACCCAGCTTCCAAATCTAGAGCAACGAAGTCCCAGGTGAGTGTAGGCTGGCTGAAAAAGCATTTTCAGATTTCGGGACCAAGACATACGTAGCAGGGACAAAGGACACTCCTTGATACGTTTGAAAAGAAGCTTCCTTTCTTTGCTCCACGCAACAAAGTCATCAGTTCGGTTATTCGTACGTCTCCACGGTTGCATCGTCGAAAAAATCCAGAGGCCGCGTATCCGGACAGCAAGTCGCAACACGTCAAAGGGGATCAGACAGCATACTCTCTCCCACTCTGTCCCTTTAAACGTCGACATGCCAATGGTGCCACCGTTGGCCTTGGATGCTCAGTAAGGAATGAGGAGCGGGTCGAGAAGTATACTCCTGTCCTTGAATTCTTATTTCCACGTAAATTGGAGGAAGAGGTTGAAGACTCTTGCGACAGTAATTTCTTACCAATCACCGAACAGGAAATTCATTTTGAACCAAACTTCCTACAAGAAAACCCGGCTATTGAACGTGTGGTCAACACGAGGAAATCTGGGTAACCTGTTCTAAAACCGGTCATTGCATTTCAGGTAAATTTGGGCTGCCTTATGATAAACTTGCATATGGTGCCTGCTTCAGTCCTGATGGGAAACATATTTTAGTCAAATTCGACTCTCATGCAGTAGTCTTGGACATTGTGGCAGGTGAGGAGCAGTTTCAGATCAAGGGCTCGGATTTCGTCTTCATTCGCCATGGCGGGAGAATTATGTCAATGCATTGGATAGACAAAGGTGGATATCAAACTGGGATTGTGGTCAAGTTATGGGATACTAGCGATGGTGCTCTGATATGCAACAGGTTGTTCGAGGTGAATGATGTCATCGACACCCAATTTTCTCCTGATGGCCATTTTCTGGCCGTAAGAAGGAGGTCTGAGAGTGTTATTGAATTATGGAATCTGGAAGATGGCAAGGATCCTCGACAATTCTCATATCCTCCTGGAGATCTGAGATCACTCGTCTTTTCTCCAACCAGTGACTCTTTGATAGCAGTATCTTGGGACACAGACGTCTACCTTTGGCGACTGGACACACAAGAATTGGCATCCTTCACCCATGATCTCGGTCTTGTACCATTATTCATTCACCCCTCACCAGTTACCTATTTATCCAACGAGATGCCACAGTGGAGATATGGGACATCTCCGTGACCGGCTCGAAACTGGTCTGGAAGAACAAACTTCCAACCCCTTCACGTATATGTGGTATTCGTCCCTCATGGGATGGCCACAGACTTTTAGTGGGGTGTGAAGATGGAAGTGTGAGCATGTGGGAGCTGGACCTGGAGAATTTGGCGATGAATCAGGCTGACATTATGGACACTCAAGCCGATACCAATATTCTACAATTCATCGCATTTTCACATTCTGGAAAGATGGTGGCTACAAAATCAAAGCGATCTCATAGTATTGAATTCTTGGATACAACTACTGGGGAAGTCGTATTGCGTATGGACATTGATAAGGACGAAGTTAACATCGGGACTGCATTTTCAGATGAAGATCAGGTAGTGTTTTGGTCTAAGCCATGTGCAACCTAATGCACCTGGATCATCGCGTCTCATTCAACCCCTTGCCGAGAAAAAATGTCTGGATTGGGAAGGTTGCCTTCCAAACATGCAACGACCTGGTTATATGCGCCTCACGTAATTACTCAGCATTGCTGCAAGTTTGGCATCGGCAGGGTTCCGCAGGTTTCGAGTGCACATTCTTTAGACATCAAGTCCGAAGGACGCTTGTACCCATTCCTAGCACCCGATGGCTTGACTGTCGTCATCGTTGAAAATAATGACAGCTCGTGTTATTCATGGAATCACGACACGGCCCAGTTTCATCCTGTCCAGTTTGACGACCAAGTGCATACTCACCATGATCCCTTACCTGTGTACTCACCCGACGGGAGACTCTTCGCATGTTGGTCTCACCATGACTCTCATGTCCGAGTCTGGGACACGCAAACTAGCCGACTCGTTAGCAAGTTTTCAACGTCCAAGATGGATAGAATTGCCCTCTCACCTGCCCTGATTGAACATCCCGCTGTCGACAGACTCATCGCTCTGAAGTGTGGATCCGAAAGGACAATATGTCTCTTTGATGTCTATACCGGCCATCTGTATGCTCAAATTTCGGGTCAACGAAACGCAAACATGGCGTTTATAGGAGATGGAACAAAGTTAGTGTACTATTCTTCTGACATGAGCTTGAGAATCTGGGACATAGCGGATCTCACAGATGAACACTGGCATTCCACTCATGGATATCAGCCTATACTACAAGGCATGACAGATAGATGGGTAATGGGTCGGGACAATGAACCACTGTTTTGGGTCCCAGTCGAGCACAGGGAGAAGCCATTCGTCCTACCATCACATAGCGTGGTAATTGGGATACCCCGAAAGAAGGCAATGAGCATGGATCTCTCTAACTCGAGGCTCAGCAGAAAGTGGACGGAATGTATTGACAAAGGGTGGTTGAGAGAATTTGAGCAGAAGGAGAAGGAGGTAGGAAACCTGCTAGTAAGAACAGTAGTGTCAGATTGACGATCGTTGTTCATCTGACCACATGTTCGTCGTATATATGTAGTAGTTGCTCGGCCTAGTTAACACAGCACACGATTTCGAGATCATAACAGTTAATCTTGACTTGACTATGTCATAGCGCAGCGTGGAGCGTACAGAAAACTCACGCTCAGCATCACTTGAATTGAGAAGTTGTACCGGTGACTACAGTCCAGATTGTATCGTTCAATTATCATGGCAGGTAAATCTTCAAAGACAAGTTTGATTTACCTTGCCAGATCACATGACAATGAACTCTAAATGCTCATGTCTACACCTGATTACAAACCTGCGAACCGAATGGCAGTCTCTTACTGCGGATACTCAAGATGGTGTCGATATATGATCTCACGCTTATGGCATCTACACAACCATGGCGTCTGAGAGCGCCAAATTCCTGGATACAACTGAGGCACATACGGATATTATTGAGTACAAGGTTAGCATGGCATTTACACTTTCCCTAGGTGATGACCAGGTATTGATGCTTCCTGTCCAATCATTCTATTCCACAAACATGTTGTACCCCGAGAATCGTGTCCCATTCGAATAGGAGAAGACATGCCCGTATAATGACAAAAAGTTGTGTGATCCCTCAGTGACATGTAGTGTCATAATAAAGTGCGCCTATGGGCTCTCTCATATCAACCACTGCTGACCATTCTCAAGGGTTTTCAGGGCTTCATACCTCTTGTAAGCGGGATGTAGTTGCTGTCCGCACTGCACTTACTGAGCGACTTGCCCTCGAGTTAGTCAACGAGATCCTTCGCGAAGCACAATATTGGCCAATCATCCATTAACCCTGTAACTCTCACCTTCAGCGATCTGCGAATATTGATGGAAGCTTTGATGATGAGAAGGGAGGGATTTTATATTGGTGAGGCCATGGAGAGAGACGGCACAGGCTCGAGCTGTGTGTTATGATGCCAAAATTCATGTGGCTGTGCCACGATCTGCGAGGGCATTGGGTGGTCGACGGGGTCAATGAGAGCGTTGCCAATGTCGTTGCTGGCAGTTCGAACTGTAACGTCGGGAGAAAGATGGCTGATAGTTGCACAGTGAGCAGATGCAGATGAGGTCTGATCTGCAACAGACCACTCAAATTACATTCCTATCCACACCCAATCCACACCCAATCTGCCGCACGTTACGTCAGATCAAGTTGCACACACCACTTGAGATCCCACACCCATGGACTGGTTCACTTGACACATGAACAATAAACAGCCACAGAGAAGAGAATGCCCTTACGTTGAGAGTAGTCCAAGTATACAAAGCAGTTCTGGAACGTTCAGACCGTTTGTGAAAATGATATCGTACGTGGAAGGGTAATTTAAGGCAGGTCCATCAAATGTGTCTTATTGATGAAAGACAACAGCTGTAAATAAGCAGCAAACAATGATGATCAAGGTTATCATTGCCACTGATGGCCGGGAGATTGGCAACAGTGATGATATAAGCATTGGCAAACAAAGATTGATCAACATTTAGTACCGACAATGATGATCAGTGGCACTGAGTTTACTGAGGGGACATAGATAGAGAAATATCTCATATCGACTGAGTAAATGGAGCAATTAATTGAGAAATGTGGATGAAGGGTGATAGAGACAACATACGACACAGACATCAGACTAGCATGGGAAATAAGCCAATGTTGATCAATATAGTGTGATGATGTGATGATAATGCAGTGTATCATTATGGGTATGTGACAGCCAATGAGAGTGGTATACAATGTAAATTGATTGGTAAACCTGGTGTTCCATTGTCAGACTATTAGTATTATGGTAAGTCGGCCTCATTTGGCATGAACGGCTCATTCTAATCATGCTATACTCTTGATGGCTCATGTACAAGGCAAACTGACGTGATCACCTCGGACTTATCTTGAGGTCAACATTGGAGAGCTCTCATGACCCAGAGCTTGTGTCTGTCATAACACATTTTACTCTTAAGAAGGTCTCTAGCACATCAATCAGCAGAATGTTCAAGATAGAACAGTGCCATCGATGTGTGACCTTAAGAAAGAAATACATCGGTGAGCTCATTGATCGTTGAATGATAGGAATTTGTTTTGGATATTGTCAATCCTTATATCATTGCACGCACTTGCCGATCATTGCTGTTATTTTACTCATCAGTGTTGGTACTTTGTTGATTTTCCGGCCATCAATGGCAACAGCTTGATGACCGTTGTTTGCCTTTTATTTACAGGTATTGTCTTTTTATTTGCCTTAAGTGGACATCACCCTGTTCTTATTATGGCTCTACTTGAACTGCTTGTTCTGCTTGGACACCTTCACCTCTCTTCTGTCATTATGATTACTCATGTTGCACATGGGTAATCCACATGTCACCGGGCGTGGGATCTCAAGTGGTGACACAGGAATATGACTTGAGCAGTCTTACCGATTGCAGATCAGACTTCGTCTCTTTGGCACTGATCTCAGTGTCTCCTTTCCACCATGTTCCAGATTGCAGGAAAAGAACGGGGAACATCAGCCACCTCGTGCAAAGTGAGAGGGACTGCATTCAAACGTTGCCTTCCAAACAACGACCTGGTTATATGCGCCTTATATGATTACTGCAAATCTGGCTTTGACAGGTTCTCGCAGGCTTCGAATACATCTATTCTCTAGACTTCAAGTCTGAATTATTCTCATGCCCACGCCTAGCACCCGATGGCTTGAGTGTTGTCATCGTACCGTGGCCTTCCTCCGCCAAACGCTGCTCATGGAATCATGACACTGCCCAGTTTTATCCTGTTAACTTTGCTAATGACATGTATAGTCACGGGTCTGAGTACTCAGCCAACGAGGGAATCTTCACATGTCGGTCTCCCCAAGAATCTCACGTCCGAATCTGCGAATTGGCCAACTCGTTGGCAAGTTTCCAACTACACAATGGCTCTCTCACCTACTCTGATTGAACATTCTCCTGGTGGCCCCCTAATTTTAGCGACAATACAAAAACACAATACCTCTCTTTGACGTCTGTACCAGCCATCTGTACACTCAGAATTTGGGTAATTGATACACAATTGTGGCGTTTATACAAAGTTGGCGTACTATTCTTACCACACTGGCCTGAGAACATGGGACATGGCAGATCTCATAGATAAACATTGGCATTCCACTCGTGTATATGACCTTATGCTACACGGTATGACAGATGAATGGATAATGACTCAGGACAATGAGCCACTGTGTCTGGTCCCAGTCGAGCATGGGAAGAATCTGTACGTGCCATCGCCTAGAGTTGTAAAAGAAGGCAATAATTCAAGGCCTTGCAGAAAGTGGACGGAATGCGTTAACAAGGAGTGATTGAGAAAACTCGAGCAGAAGGAGGTAGGAAACCTGCTGACAAGAACAATAGTGTCAGATTGGCGATTGTTGTTCATCTGACCACATGTTCGTTGTATATATGTAGTAGTTACTCATAGCACAGGTCCTCAGCTTCGACCTAGTTAATACAATATTCCTGACACACGATTTCGAGACCGTAACCTCGAATATGTCTTATCCTATCCCCAGGAAGATCGACAGTTTCAAAGGCAACAAGATCTTCCTTGATGGGATATTCAACTGATGTATTTACTGAATTTGAAACCCAGTCGTTGGCTCGGACATCGCCTCCTGCAGTATGAGTGGGTGATTTCCCGCAAGAAGCCTGATACAATACTTGTATAGGACGTGAATTCAATTAGTGACATCCTGTGTGAATCCAGGAAATTCTGGTAATATAGTGCATGTGTGAAATTTCATCATTTCGAATGTTATTATGATACACAAAAATCATAGTTTCTGTGTGCGAGATCATCGAGCACTGAATTTTCTCTTCTCTCTATGTTTTTCGACCTGAGGGCAGTGTATCCATTGTCTGAGAGTACCCCCTCTTGATTCTGTCAAGTATTCAGAACTGAGGAAAAGGGAACTGAAAAAGAGATAATATTATTCCGCCGCCACTTGCAATTTATCATCTTGTATCTTCATGTGAGGCTTGGACTGTTACCCACTACATGACTAGACTTATACGAAAGCACGCCCATTATCCACTTTCCTTCCTTCCCAACAGGGACAGCTATAAGAAATGATCGGTTCATTGTCATAGGACCACGTAGGCGGCCGAGGGGAGTATCTGTGACTGCATGTTTATGTATACCATAGTCCATAGCTCAAATGCTATGTGAGCACACGGACAGTTTAAATGGATAAATAAAAGATGTAAATGATTCGACGGGTTCCAACCGTAATACCCCAACGATGGTATCCTCTATGTCCTCCGTGTTGATTGGCTGCTACAAGCGCAGTCGTCCACTTCTACAACCTGATAATCCATTCTAATTACTTCGATATAGGCAATAGTCTCCACAATCAGACTCGCTGGAGCAAAAACATGTTTTGAGAGAGAAGAGAGGAATGAGCAAAAACTCGAGTAGAGCAGCTCATGGGACTCGCCCTACTTTCCAGTTCACCTATTCATTTGAATACCTCAAAGTACATCAGCTGAAGACAAAACGTACTTTTCCAACCTCCTTCTCCTTTTGTTTGAGTTCTCTCAACCACTCTTTGTCAATACATTCCGTCCACTTTCTGCCGAGCCTCGAGTTAGAGAGGTCCACGCTCGTTGCCTTCTTTCGGGGTATCCCAATTACCACGCTATGTGATGGTAAGACGAATGGCTTCTCCCTGTGCTCGACTGGGACCCAAAACAGTGGTTCATTGTCCCGACCCATTACCCATCCATCTGTCATACCTTGCAGTATAGGCTCGTATCCATGAGTAGAATTCCACTGCTCATCCATGAGATCCGCTATGTCCCAGATTCTCAAGTTGATATGAGAGGAATAGTACACTAACTTTGTTCCACCTAGTATAAACTCCATTTTTGCTTTTCGTTGACCCGAAATTTGAGCATACAGGTGGCCGGTATACACGTCAAAGAGACATAGTGTCCTCTTGGATCGCCATCTAAGAGAAATGAGTCTGTCGCCAGGGGAATGTTGAATCAGAGCAGGTGAGAGGGCAATTTCATCTACCTCGGACATTGGAAGCTTGCCAACTCGTTTGCCAGTTCGCGTGTCCCACACTCGGACATAAGAGTCTTCGGGAGACGAGCATGCGAAGAGTCTCCCGTCGGGTGAGTACACAGGTAAGAGATCATGGTCAATATGCACTTGGTCGTCAAACTGGACAGGATGAAACTGGGCAGTATTGTAATTCCATGAATAACATGAGCTGTCATTATTTTCAACGATGACGACAGTCAAGCCATCGGGTGCCAGGAGTAGGTCTCCGTTGGTCTCAATCTCTAAAGAATGCATGCATTCGAAACCTGTGGGATCCTGCCGATGCCAAACTTGCAGCAATGCTGAGTAATTACGTGAGGCGCATATAACCAGGTCGTTGCATGTTTGGAAGGCAACCTTCTCAATCCAGACATCTTTTCTCGGCAAGGGGTTGAATGAGACGCGATTATCCGGGTGCATTATGTTGCACATGGTGATGAGAGACTTAGACCAGAACACTACCTCATCTTCCTCTGGAGAAAATGCAATCCCGATGTTAACTTCGTCCTTATCAATATCCATACGCGATACGACTTCCCCAGTAGTTGTATCCAGAAATTCAATACTCTGAGATTGCTTTGACTTTGTAGCCACCATCTTTCCAGAATGTGAAAATGCAACGCCTTCTAGGATATCGGTATCAGCTTGAGTGTCCATAATTCCAGCCTGATTCATCGCCAAATTCTCCAGGTCCGATTCCCACATGCTCACACTTCCATCTTCACACCCAACTAAAAGTCTGTGGCCATCCCGTGATGGACGAATACGACATATATCTGAAGTGGACGGAAGTTTGTTCGTCGAGACCAGTTTCGAGCCGGTCACGGAGATGTCCCATGTCTCTACTGTGGCATCTCGTTGGATAAATAGGTAATTGGTGAGGGGTGAATGAATAACATGTGACACAAAACCGAAATCATGGCTGAAGGATGCCATTTCTTGGGTATCCAGTCTCCAAAGGATAGTTTGTCTCCAAGATCTGACCATCAAAGAGTCACTGGTCGGAGAAAAGACGAGTGGTCCCAGATCTCCAGGAGGATATGAGAATCGTCGAGGATCCTTGCCATCTTCCAGGTTCCATAGTGCAATAACACTCTCAGATTGTCTTTCTGTAGCTAGAAAACGCCCATCAGGAGAAAATAAGGCGCTGATAGAGAACGGAGTGCCGGCGACATCGTTCACCTCAAACAACCTATTGTATATCAGGTCACCACTACTAGCATCCCATAACTTGACCAGAATCCGATACCCACGATCTTTCAAGTCATACCAGATGCTTGTGTTTCCATCTTTGTCTACCCAATGCGTTGACGCAATTCTTCTGTCATGATGAATGTAGACGAAATCTGAGCCCTTGATCCGAAACCGTTCCTCACCCGTCTCGATGTCCAAGACTACTGCATGAGAGTAGAATTTGAGTAAAATATGTTTCCCATCAGGACTGAAGCAGGCATCATATACAAAGTCATCATAAGGTAGCTCAAATGGGCCTGAAATGCAATGACAGGTTTCAGAGTCACAGACACACATGATCCCATTCTTGAACGTATAACCCTTTTTTGATAAGGAAACAAAGGTGCTTTCATCGGGTGAAAAGACCATATGGCACACATCATCCTTGTGGTGCTCTGCAGTGAATACTATCATCGGCCATTGACTAGGTTTCCCTTCAGTGACCACAAAAATGCTGGGGAACCTCGAACGGAACTTTTTGGCAACAAGAGACTGTTCAGGTGCAAACGAGAGAGCAGAAATGTAGATTTGGGGCGCACATTGAGAGATTGGGATGATGAATGCAGAAATGAATCGAAGGGCATCACGAATAAATAATGTTAGCTCATGATCAGGGTTGTGTGTCTGGCCAGCCAATATCAGAGATGCACTGCAAGAAATGAACTGAAGACATACCTTCCAAGCTAAAGCCCTTTTCAGAATCGATGCCACTTCATAAGCCTTTCCCAATAGGCTCATCACCTCCATCCAGAACAACAGCTTCTCATACATCACAAATTTCACAGCATCCATCAACGTTTTGTCAGACAGAGCGTAAATGAGGTGATCGGCCCAATATCGACATGAATATGAAATAAAAGGAGAAATAGTGAATTTAGCTTTAGCCTGTATATCTACATTCTTTACGAAAGAAGATTCCAAGCTGCACATATTGAAGTGGAGCTTGGATGATACTAGGGTTCTCAAGCATAACACGGTGAGCTGATGTTCTTGATGGACACGATCCTGAATAGCTGAAAGTCCAGGATGGTCTTGTAGGAAGGACGGAGATAAAAGAAAGTCCTCGAAAGACCGGTGGTGGAAGCGAAGGATTGGACCAATGTCAATGACCGACACAAGTCCCTTTCGGATAAGCCCTAACCTATCCACATCCGAACCCGGAACCTTAACTTTGGGAAGCATGATAAGCGTACTGTCATCAAGTGGTTGCTTCGCAAAAATCATTGCACCCATAACAGAAATGACAGCCCTGACTTCTTCCTCTTCAAGATCATGTCCGAATGATGCTTCGATGATCGTTGAATACAGGGAATACAAACTTTTCAACCCCTTTCCATCACCCTTTTCGAGCATGGCAAACCGTCCCTCAGGATCTCGTTCGAGGAAATTGGCAACAGTTGTTGCCCATATAAATATACCGGCAGCACCGGGAACAAGAAAATCAAGAGCCTTTGTGATCCATGCAGGTTTCATTTTCATGTCGTCGAGTCGTGATCTAAGGAATACACGGATGTCATTCGAGGCGCTGTCTTCTGGCTCAACCCCACGACCAGAGGGAATCTCATGGATACTGACAGAATCAGGCAGGGTGATACGGTCCTCTGGTCGGCTGGTAATCACCAACTTGAACTTCTTCAAGTGATCAGCCTGAATCCAACACTTGAGCGTACGCAAAAGACCCTGCAGATCTTCCTTCCCAGGTGTGTCGTGCCTAAGACCACCACATTCGTCCAATGCATCTATCACAATTACTGGAAGTTCTTCTCGTGGAACATTATCATCCAGCGCGGATAATGGTTCCTCGATGAGCAATTTGAATAGCCGATCAATGTCGGATGAGCTGTGCCCCTGAGTACCTTGAGTTAAGTGCGGCCGAAGAGAGGGGTACAGGCGGGCAAGATCACAGGCGACAGCACGCCAGAGCGCATTTGTGGTGATCGTCGTAGATTGTGTACGGTCAAACCGGAATGATATTACACGTCGGTTCTGATCTTCTAGTCGAATGGCAATACTAGCTACCAAGGCCGATTTCCCGACGCCAGGAGATCCCCTGATCCAAATTACACTGTGGCCATTGACATTCTTGATCTCGTCTTCAATCTCTTGTAAGATGGTGATACGGGTGCCTTCCATGCATGGTTTGCGTAGGGGGAGCCTATTCTCCTCGAGGGCGCTCACTAAATCATCCAGTTCCTTCTTTTCGGCGGCCGTCTTTGCATCTTTTTCCATGGCGGCTAATACCAACCACGGATCAGTCAGGTTGGATGATGAATATCAGGCGCGAAGACCAGACCTTGCTTTGCTAGGATCTCTATAAGAAGATGTCGATCAAATTCGTCCTTGAAGGCATCAAGTTTGTCCTTCAATTCAGTCGCTTTCTCCTCCTGAGAGTCAACAAAGATGTACTTGACTGGAGCCAACTAATCAGCCACAAACGCATTCAGAGGTTGATACATACACATCCAACTTTTCAGCCATCTCCCAATAAAGTTAACCACTTCTTCCATGAGTATGGGAAACCCTCTGATAGTACGACACAGTTGGTCTGAGATTGGAACTTCCTTGAGCCCGCTGAGCTGGCCAGAGAGCGCTTGGATGCTATTTGCAAGGCTTTTCATTGTTTCATAGGATCGCTTTTGAGTCTTCAAATGCTGCAAAAATCATTAGTAATGCTATGGACGTTGAAAACAGAAAAGGAGCCAACTTTGTATACGACCTCAATACAAGAGAGTACGGCATGTGTGACAGGATTCAGCTGCTTCAAGTTAGACAACATACAGGAATACTATTCAACGATCAATCACCTTGCTGATTGCGGTCGTTAACTCAATAAACATCCCAGTGAAATCGCTTGCAGAAGCAAGACGAAGCAGAACTGACTGCAAATCGTCACTTTGACCACCATCTTCTTGATCTGTGGATCCAGCGTGTTCAGATTAATGTCGCGAATCTACTGTTGTGTTTGAAGAGGAAATTAGCATAACAATAATAATGGCAGCGTACCTCGATGACCAGCCACAGCTGTAATTCTTGGATCGGATCTTCAAATTCTACCTTGAATTTCGCTAGTCCTCTGAGTAAATTAGGAGCAATCGAGGTAAAACTTCCTCACGATCTGTTCCTGTCCTAGAAGACAAGTGTTTCCGTAAATCGTCGAATTTGATATTAGCTTTACGCGTGGGTCCCTCCTCCGGACCAGGCTCGCGCGTGGATATTGTCCATAATTGTTTTTTGTATATTTCAATATTCAATCCACTTCCTTCCACGAGCATGCTAGGCCACATGAACATGTAGAACTACTCAGGCACGATAACCTCAACTTACCACTTATTTTTGGTGAGCTTCAAATGCTGTTCATCCCTGGTGCTGTTAACGAATGTTTTTTCAAGGTGGACACTGGCGTTGTCAAAACATTTGACAATGAGTGACTGTGGTGATTTATCGAGCTTTCCGATGAATTCTAAATGTCAATTGAGCCACTGATCTACTGAGCCGATCAAACGAAGTACCACTCACTGATAACTTGAATGGCTTGTACCGAAAATGGTTCGACAGGATTTGCCATCGTTTTAACTATCGGAGAGAGTGAGTGAGAAGGGAGTGTGGAATGTTATCACAAAGCTGTGACACAGGAATGATCGAAGTAGTTATGGTCCCGAGAATTGAGCCGGGTGGGAACTCGATCCAGACAGCGAAAATTGGGAGTACTGGCATAGAATGTCCACTGTAGTTGTTCTAGCGGCCACAGTCCGATTGTATCGTTCGATGGTTATGGCAGCTAAACCTTCGAAGATGAGAATTACCTTGACGGATCACATGACAATGAACTGTAGAGCAAATCTCCTTCCAGATATTTGACGAGTACCTGGACAGCTATGCATTACTAGTTCGTTCGTCAATCCTGGTACCGGTGACATATTGATAGACCGACCAGGGCAACTCATGCAATGGGGTAGAATGTCCACAATTGACTACATAAACGTTTTCAGGGTTCGAGATCAATAAATACTGTATACAATATCTAGTCATACTTGCGTGAATGCGATTGCGCAATCCAATGAACTGTTCAAAATGTCAGCCATGCTCCGTTTGACAGCCGTACCTTTACTCATGCGATGACGGCGATCCGATCACCTGGCTGCAGGGTATTTATAAACCATACATAATAGATATATCGTTTTCAGACAAGATTCGCGGCATTGGCAGGGTCATAGATGCGGGAAGTGCCTATTCGCGTCGGATAAAAAGAGCAAGAAAGTGGGAACCACGAGCGAGAGAGAAATTAGAAAGGGGGAGATGCGGTTTTGAGTTGTTCGGCTCCCATTTTTATTTAAAAAAAACCCCTGTTGCGGTCCAAGAGATCACCGTAGGAAGGTTCACTCAATGCTTCCGTGTTCTTAAGCCTGCAAACGGAATCACGTCGTGTTGCGTTTATGATTTATTATCGTTCCAATGGGAGATTTATAATAATTGGATTGTCAGTTGAAATAACTAATCCTGGTCACTGAAGATTTCTTCTTGACCATGACAACATGAACTACATGAAACAAAACAACGGTTCAACTTCGAATTTTATCATAGCCCATCACATAAAAAAAGCAAGCACATGCCAAAAAAACCGCAAGTCCGAGAGATTCCTACTCAACAGATATCCTCTTCACAAAAAAGCATTATTCACAACCGGCTCTCAACCCATACAATACCAGCCTCAACCCAAAGCAAGCTCTCCACTCATTTGAATTACCTCAGCCAAACTCCCAGTCAATTTCACTGCCACCAGCCAAAAGTATCATTTCAACAGACAAAAGGGAGCAGATGGCGAAAGATCTATTATAGGACGGGTACACAACTGGAAGATGAAGCCTGGTAAGCAGGTTTACCTGCATCGATCACGTTTCAGCTTGTTTAACGGGCTTCTCAGCTAGAGTAGTGATAGCTGCTGTTTCAAGAGCTTCGTTGCCCGCATTGAGACAAGGTACTCAATTAGCCATTTTTTGATTTTTTGATCGGCATTAAGCTGAGTTCGGGCTTTTGTGAGCGTTTCGAATTACGGAGGGAGTAGAGAATGATGATGTTGATCAGTTAGGTCGAGCTACATAGTATATTTGAGTGAAGCTGTCGATGAAACGGATAAGAGGGCATACATAGCTCCTGATGACACCGTTTTCAACGCTCCCTTGGAGGCCTCCTCAAGGAAAATGTCAGCGGCAAGGGACAAATGAGCTGGGGTATTGAGCATAACTAAACGGATGGTGAAAAGGGAGGGTGGCCGACAAAGACCAATCCAACTTGTTGCTGTAGTCAGTATCGGTACTGCCAATGAGGACATCGACCATCCAGGGGTGCGAGCATCGGCTATGTTGCGATCTTCTTTCCTAGCTGGTTGTAGGGCATCGCAAGCAGTCTAGGCGTAGCCTGTTTGAACCGTGCGATTGTTTCCCTATTCGGAACTTTGTCTGCGGGGATATATTGGACTCGGAAAGAGGGTAAAGAATTGGAGAGAGGAGGATTGTGGGGTGGGGTGGAGGGGTTTTATATTGGTGAGGCCACAGAGAGGGATAAGACAGACCTGAGTCGAGCTGCGTGTTGGAGGCTTCCACAATCTGTGAGGAGTGGGGAAGACGGTTGTGGAAAGGTCGTTGGAGTGGTCGACGAGGTCAATGAGAGCGTCGCCAACATCGTTGTTGACGGGGACTGTGACATCGGGAGAAAGATGGGTGATAGCTGCATAGTGAGCAGATACGGAGCCACGACCCAAGGTCTGATCTGCAGATGGTAAGACTGCTCAGATCACATCCCTATGTCAGATCAAGTTGTGCATTTTGAGATGCCAGACCCAATGACAGTCGGCCATGCACTGGCTCACATGATACATCATGATACATGAGCACACGACCACAGTGAGATCCAAGTCACTCAAATTCAAGGAACGGTAGCCAAATAAGGAACTCCTGATTTTGTTGCTTTGGAAACTGTAAATGTTCTCAGGGATAATATAAGACATACCCAGGCTAAACTGTTACAATCCTGTGTTAGGAACCGTATTAACAAGGTCGAAGCTAGAGACCTATGCTATGAGTAACTACTACGTATATACAGCAAACATGTGGTCAATGTGAGGTAAACAGTCATACTACATCGATCATTACACAAACTTTGTAAGATGAGCGACGATCATTGGATACCTCTTCCTCTAGTAGATGGTACACTTACTGTAGCCGAAGCTTTAGACTTGGAAAGCCAGCATAATCCTGCTAAGCCTGTCTATCTTTTCGAAGGCCAATGCGTAAAAAAACAGAAGATGCTGAAGATAATTCCTTTGAGTTTGTCAGCCACTCGTGTGATTACACCAAGCGACAATATTCTGCCTGCCTTGCTTTGATAAAAATCATAGTTCAGCTCGAACATCATTTTACCTGGGTTTGAGTGCTCCCATTGCACTACAATCGTCATAACACTTCGTACGGCTTGCAAGTTCTCGATGATATCATCGACTGTACGAAACCAGAGGAAGATAAATTCCTCACACGTATTGGTGATAATGCAGTAAATCTCCTACCTCACGGTGAAACCTATGGGGCTTTTCGATTTGGACACGGTGCTGGCCAGTTTGGGCATGATCAATGTTGAGTTGACTTTGAAGGGTAACTCTTGACTGCCTTGAGCTAAGTGTGGCCGAAGAGAGGAGCACAGGTGGGCAAGATCACAGGCCATAGCCAGAAGATGATACGGCGCACAAGATGTCAAGTCTGAGTGAGGGCTAGCATCAGATTATCTTAAGTCGTGATATCGTTTTCATCGTTCTCCCCTTCGTTCCTATCTCCTAGGTGATGAATAGCACCTGTAGGTTGATCTCCAGTCATGTCTCTGTTCAGCAATGATCTTATGAAACGAGTAAGAAGATGACCCCAGATAGGTTGATCAAAGGGTTGTCTAAGTAAGGTGCCTCTTGTTTTAGTGACTCTTCCGTGTTGTGAAAACGTATCATAGAGCTGTTCAGAGAAGGTGGCGAAACGAAGGTCGCGACAGGGTATTCCTGGGACACGGCGAGGAAGCGGAGGACTGGCAGAGGGATTTTCTTGCTTCCAGCGAGGACGAAAGACGTGATATGTTTGAACATAGAGGGTGGGTATCGTTGGTTGACCGCTGCGTAGGTTCAAAGTAGAAGGATGATGCTTCGAGTGAATGTATAAATTGAAGACGGGAAACTGAAATTGAACATACGTGTTCTAGCTCACAAATTGAACCAAGACTGGTGATAAACTGGATCGCACAGCTGTATTTGGTGAAGTCTGTCACAAGGTGCGCAACATATTTATCCTGCAACAATTTGGATTCTTATTGCTGTAGGAGTAGAAGCAATGAGCTGGGAGACATGGTCAGGGGTCTATGTTGGAATTTAATGCCCCAACTGTGTTTGTACAAGAAATAAAGGAAATGTTCAGCCGACACGACGTGATCCAGGAGACTGGGTTACAGCGGATCTTCGGTGGCATGCGTGGAATAGGCACATATTCCTTTTTTGTTTCGTGCAGGGAAAAACACGGCCGGGGCCATGTTGCTACAGCTATCATGGATGGCACCACGTGATCTTGAGGGAATTTTGTATCTTTCCAGAGGGCTTGATCAGTCACCCTATTCCCGAAAAAAGAACATGGGCCAGCTTTGTAAACGACGTCGATGCAAGCGACCGCACTTTGTGCTATAGGATGCACCTTTTCAAGTCAGACAACGCGTGTGCATGTTAGACAAGGTTCACTTACCTTTCTAGCGGCTGCAATCACCCCACTGATGGCCTTCCCTCATCGATAAACGTCCCATAACCAGTGCTTGCAGGATGAAACAGGCTTGAAATTCTTCAGCTGCTCTATTGTATTCCTGATTTGTGCATCCTGTAAATCACTGCCGTGGATCTACGATTACATCTACATACTGATAGCGATCAAATGCGTACCTCAGCGACGGTTCAGAGCTGAAATCCCGACACCGCATTCATAAATTTCACTGTGAAGTTTGCTGAAGTATCTTGAGTTCATCGGAAACGATCGAGACAAGGATCAACTCATATCTTGTTTCCTTCTGTGATTCCCAAACAAGGTGGTTTCATAGGACATCAAACTTGATCTTGGATTTACACAAGAGATTGCCTTCTGGAGCACGCTCGAGGATGACGACTTCCTCCCTCGGGACTCTTTGCGAATTTTAATATTCAGGTCACTTCCTTCCTTGACAATGCTGCATCACATGAATGTATCAAGCTCCTTGGGTATTTGAAAGGTCGACTCATCATCCTTGGGCCAACTCCAGAATCTGTTCACCCTTATATTTATTGTCAAATTTTTCCTTGATATTTTGAAAGGGAGTATCTGATAATGAGTGGTCGTGAAAATCTATCATCGAGTTTTCCGATGAATTCTAAATGCAAATAAGCCTACTATGGAGTTGAGGAAGAATCATACTTACTGAGAACTCGGATAGCTCGTGCTATAACAGGTTCAGCTTACTTCGCCATTGTTTCAATTAGGAAGAGATGTGAGTGTTGGGAACTGGACATCTGTTTTCCTTGCAAGAGGCATCAGTTCCCAGGATTTAGAAACCATCAACCCATCGCAAATAACGTAAAGTCATGCTCAGAACAAGTGCATGTCAAGCTCCTTGCCTCTTATCGCGTAGTCAGGGCAAAGGAAATCGGTACAGCCATTTTGTAAGATGACATTGTCCCCTCCAAAAAATACACTCGACTTGAATCGCCTTTTGCAGTCTCGATGGTCATGGCTCTGAGTTTCGGCAAACCTTTTTATGCATCATCTCGTGAGCCAGTATGAAGAAGAGGACCCTTGACACAATGAGCCAACACGCGAGTGTGGACATAGAGGATCCATTCAGTTGTCCTCGGCAGCTTGACCAGGAATGTAACTTCAGAGCCTCACGATATGTTGTTCATAGTTGAGCCCCGAGCTCATCAGCCTCAACAGACGGACAATGAACATTCTTTAAATGCATGCGACCAAGCCATGGTTTCTTCCGCTGAGACCGTGTTCCCAGTGACAGCCGTTGTCAGTGACGATCTTCTCCTGGAGCTGCAATTGCACAGTAATGTTTGGCCTTGAAAATTGATCTCACATGCAATCTCCAAACCTTGCTTGTCCTGTGGCCGAATCTGCAACCGGACCGATGGGACCACGAGCAATGACCATGTCAGAAGAAGACAGGCATCTAGGCAGTCGTGTCCAATATAATGTAATTACGCTAGTTAATCGTGTTCAAGGTACAAAAAGAACGAGTGCTTGATCATGCATCGTATCACCATACTTTTGGCAACTTGCAAGTGATAAACAATTCATAACAATTACTTTTTTTTTGAATAAACAATTACTCAATGTGCAGTATAATCATCACACGTCATAAATAAAAGTATTGATTCACAACAATTAAAAACATACAAAAAACTATAAACACACTATTATAAGACGGGGCATGCTGTTTGCTTCGGCTCCATTCATAGAAGGAACCTACTAAGCTCCCGACCCACGTCAAGGGCGCATGACAGGTCACTTTGTCAAGGTGACCCAACCGGGAGAGAAAGCTTGTCCTTGGCATCCACCCCGATTCGAGGTATATGTCAAGGCCAATAAAATGTCCGAAAATGACACACCTTGTGATGCAGAACATAACTCATGATGGGTTAATCATCGGGGCCGCCACCATACTTTGATGGAAGACACCGATGGCCAAATGTTAGACCTACAGTCTGTGTATTCCTACTTACTACGAGAAATGGAAACGAACCTTTCAAGCCAAATCATACACCAAACAATGCCAGGCGCATTGTTCACAACATCCACCACAGCCCCCACGTCTTAACACCACACACCTCACAGGAAATCAAATCATGAATGCACAATCTAGGTAAAGCGAAGCGACAATGATTGGGGTCATCGCGAGACCATGTCAGGTTTTCGACCTACAAAACATTTCCAAGATTGCGTCAGTAAATTAATGACAAACCGTTTTGTCTGGAGCATCATATTATATGTCAAGCACTACCACGGCACCATACCGAAAATTCGACCTGGAAGGTGGTACCAAGATTGTGTTAGTAAGTTGACAACGTACCATCGCGTCCAGGGCATCGCAGATTATGCCAAGCGCCAATCATCAGGTTACCAGGGCATGACGCTAAACATCAATCATTGGCTTATTACAGTACGATGCTCAACGCTCGACCTACAGAACGTCAGAGCTTTAGCGTTGCAAATACAATGTGAACGCACCTCAGGGATCAGAAGCAGAACCAATGCTGCCAGGAATCATCAGTGTCACCGAGTCACAATGCTGGACGCCAGTTATCAGGCTGCCACAGCACAATGCCAGGTGCTCCATCTACAGGTTGTAATACTAGACAAGAAAGTCGGTCGCCAAAGCATGATGCTGGACACCATTCATCCAACTGCCACAGCACAACGCCAGGCACTCCACCTAGAGGATGTCAGAAGTGTACCCATTGGTAAGTCATCGACCCACTATATGGTCCACAGCACCATAAGCCATGTCAGTTTCCCAGTAATCTCAGTTACCAGGCGACGATGCTGGACACCATCAGCATGCCACAGCACAGTGTCTGATATTTGACCTAGACGACGTCAAAACCGTACCGAACAGTCAGTCGACAACGTACCACTGGGCTTCTAACTATGCGGCATACGACATGAATCATGTCAGTTGTCATTTGCAACCGCCACTATGGCAAGTGCAGGACACAGGAGAAACGTGAAGCTCAACACAGAGGGAGGCATAAGCGAGTGACTAGGCTGAAAAATGAGCCTTTTATAGACAAACTCTATGCATCACGTGACCCGGAGAATTGTCGCATTTTATTTATCCAACGAAACTCTATTTGTAGTAGAAGACAATAAGAAAACAAAAAATAGTATTGTCTTGGCGCGATCAGTAAGTCATAACTCCGATATCTTATTTGCTCGAAGGCTAACCATTTAAGTTGTTTGGATGGGTATCTTATTATATTTTCACCTTTCTTCAGACAGCCTCAAAACATATATCTACTATCTTGAGATAAGGGAATGGACCCACCAACATCTGAAAACATCTCCTTTGCTTTTGGGTAGTTGCATCCGCTACCGGATCAGCATATAAATTCTCGCACCGGATAAGACAACTAGTGGCCGGCTGAAACAACCTAATGGCCGACTCCACAGTCCCCATATGTTTCTCGGAATGCACCCCTCTCAAAATCAAGTATCCCTTGTTTCTGACAATAGATGAGACTCATTTGCGACACGTTTGTCTCTGACTTCTCTTTTGTTTCCAAGACACTAAGTTTTACGTGGACTGCCTTGACTCTGACCCGAGTCAGCTATCGAATGGGTGGATTTCCTGCTCAGTCCCAAGGGACAACGGCATGGTTCTCATCCACTACCATGTATCGACTAAGGCTTCCATCTTTTAGGGGCTGTCCTTGGCAGTTTACCGACTAGCTTGACATCAGATCCTTGACACATGGTCGAGCTCACCAGTCACACTAAAAATAAGAGTATGTCTGCTACACGAAGAACTCAGCTGCACCTTTTAGCGTAATATTCATCTTGATCCGTGCTCTGTGGAGTGGTAAGTAGTTGGCATTCTTGTTGTATTGCGTACAACACTCTGCTATACTATACAACGTGGCAGTCCAATACCGGGAAAAAAGCAGTAAAATCGGGCATGGTTCAAGAGAAAGTTCAATACTTTGGGTGTTGAAATACAAAATCGATTTCAACCTCTTATCGCGACTGCTAGCACCAACAGTCACGTCAATAGTCTCCTTAACAGCGTAGATGCGCAGGTAAGTCCTCAGATGCTAAGAAGAGAGAGATAGAAAACGACTCTATTGATTGCTTTACATATAAGTTCTTTAAGTACTGTATTTTACTGAGTAATAAGAACGAACTCAGGGT
>Ga0153966_100162_pt1 | contig 42905 bp, 51 predicted proteins | sample TSFL050MetaG_FD_104738 | JGI IMG/M metagenome (GOLD analysis project Ga0153966, IMG submission 104738) | Attine ant fungus gardens microbial communities from Florida, USA - TSFL050 MetaG | ecosystem: Host-associated > Fungi > Mycelium > Unclassified | place: USA: Florida, Paynes | collected... | reverse complement strand
GTGTTTACTTTTAAAGACTAACAAAAATTTATGCTGACAAAGAAGAAATTTTTGTGATAGGAATGAAGTGATACCGGCTACTGAAACTCTCCGAAAACCGGTCTCGAATTGCAACCTTCAACAAGTGATCGCAGCAGCTTACTTTTCTATTGATCCAGAGTAGCAAGACACGCCCAACCGTAAGACTTCTACAAGCATTGTGTGGCAGAAATGATGTGGAGTATCCCTCATTGGCTAGAATTGAACATTTAGAACATATAACCAGTTTTGTTCATTACAATGAATGGGATAGTGATCCAAAAATCAGTGGGGAAATTGAGACGGCTACATCCTCCAAAGGGCCATGGTAATGAATGAATTGTTTGGCAGGGAAGAATTATGCTCGAGTTTTTTTTTTTTGATCAACAGTTTATTACACGGTACTCGAGTAATTGTGCTCGAGTATTATAATCACGCATGTGACATAGTGATGTCACATCTGACGGGAATCTTTTGTCTCAGATTTGAGACCGTACCATAGATTCTCCCAGATTTGTACGGGAAGTCATCCAGTCCTCTGAACTACTATGTATCCAGTTGATGGTATCCGATCTCAAATCGAGTGGAATTCTACCCTCAGCGTCTCTGACGCTCCTGTCCCCACTGAATCCACTAAGTACCTCCGCAAGGTCAGTTATCAGCGTACCTTTTTCGCTTTCTGCGTGATATTTACGGAAATACTCCAGACCTCGATTATTGCAACGATCGGTGAGTTAAGATACCCTAATTGCCATGTGTGTCTATTTAGTGTTTTGTAGGTCCGAAGATCAACACCGTCGAAAAGCTCACAGAGCTTCGTCGTGCTGGCGTTAACATTGGTTCGGACATTCACTTCAGCGAGGAAAAGGCCTCACTTCCTGATCTTCTCTAGTCCGCATGAACTTTTCTCATGGCTCGTATGAGTACCACCAAAGCGTCATCGACAACACCAGAAAAATGGTCGAAGGTGTGTTTTTCGTACTTATTTTACACTTGAGCCCAACATGCTGTTTCTCTAGCTGACCCACATGGACGTCCTGTGGCAATTGCTCTGGACACTGTAAGTGTTGGGGTGTTTCCCCCCAGTTAGGTATACCCACACTTAATTTGCGATGGAATTTACAGAAAGGCCCTGAAATCCGCACCGGTCTGACGAGGGATAACAAAGATGTACGTCACTGACTTGAGAATATGGGTGAAGTAGGCTCACTGTGTCTATTAGTGGCCCATCAATGCTGGCCATGAATTCATCGTCACCACTGACCTCAAGTACAACGAGAACTCCGATGACCGATACATGTTTGTAGACTATGTGAGTCACAGCACCCTGGGCTTGGCAACTTCAACTTGACTGTACACAGGTCAATCTACCCAAAGTTACTGCCCCTGGAAAGCTGATCTACGTCGACGATGGTTTGTATGGTTTGAGTAATTGGGAACGTGTCACTGATTTCTTACTAGGTATACTCTCCCTTCTCGTTCTCTCTATCGATGGTACCAATGTACACGTTCGAGCTGTGAACAATGGCAATATATCCTCTCGCAAGGGTGTCAACCTGCCAAAGACTGATGTCGACCTCCCCGCCCTTTCTGAGAAGGATAAGGCCGATCTCCGCTTTGGGGCCCAGAATGGTGTTGATATGATTTTCGCATCCTTTATCCGCCGTGGTGAAGATGTAAAGCAAATTCGTGAAGTTCTTGGTCCCGACGGTGCTTCTATCAAGATTATCGTCAAGATTGAGAACGAGCAGGGTGTTTCCAACTTTGATGAAATCCTCAAGGAATGTGATGGTGTTATGGTTGCCCGTGGTGATCTAGGCATCGAAATTCCTGCTAGCCAGGTCTTCCTCGCTCAAAAGATGATGATTGCTAAGTGTAATATTGCTGGCAAGCCTGTTATTGTTGCCACACAGATGCTCGAATCCATGACTGTACGTCTGTTGAACCTCTTATTTGTTTTCCTTGATTTAAACCTGAAAATTAGTATAATCCTCGTCCCACTCGTGCTGAAGTTAGCGACGTCGCCAATGCTGTTCTAGATGGTGCCGACTGTGTCATGTTGTCTGGAGAGACTGCCAAGGGATCTTACCCCGTTCAATCTGGTATGGATCCTATCTGATCTAAGTTATAACCGAATGTCAACGGATGCCTAGTATTGATGATGGCCGAGACATGCTTGCTTGCTGAGTCTGCGATCTGCTACCCTCCCCTGTATGACGACTTGCGTGCTGTTCAGGCCCGACCAACTGAGACGGTTGAAACTGTCGCCATTGCTGCTGTCGCGGCTGCTGCCGAACAAGATGCTAAGGCAATTCTCGTTCTTTCGACAAGTGGAAACACTGCGCGTCTTGTGTCCAAATATCGTCCCGACATTCCTATCATCACCGGTGCGTGTATCACTTTCTTGACATTGCTTCACACTTTTGCTGAAGCCAGAATAAAGTTACTCGCAACGAACAGACAGCAAGGCAGATTCACTTACATCGTGGATGCTATCCCTTCTGGTATCCTGAACCTCGTGGCATACAAACCCACCAATGGCAGACTGACGTTGATAACCGCATTCGCTTTGGTCTTCGCAATGCACTTGAAATGGGACTTGTTGGCCCTGGTGCAACTATCATCGCTATCCAAGGCTGGAAGGGCGGCCTTGGCCATACCAATACGCTTCGTATTTTGACTGTACCTGTCGATCCTGCTGATCTTGAGATCCAGCCCCTCGGTGCTCTGTGATTATTTATGATAGCAACGAAAGTAGTAAAGTAGTATATGTATCACCGACATGATGTAACTTGATAGAATACTCCCCTGATGAAGCCTCACTTCCCACGGGCAGAAATCTTGGTGTTTGATCCTGGGACCATTCTATCTGTCAGCCTCCAGGCTATGCCCTCTCCCTCCTTCTCTGCCTATCTCCCAAACCGTACTCATGTCCAGCGCAGTCGCCGGGCAACTAATAACAGTCTCCCGGTCTTCGCCAACGGCTCTTCTGCTGTCCAGGAGAAGCTTGCCCTTCACATTCAACATGCACCGTGGTGGCTTCGGATTGCAATCCCAATCCCCTTCTTTCGCTGTTCTCTCCGCATGTTAGTCCTCAATCCTCGGAAAGTCCATGATTTTGCGACAGTACATCTCGGGAGGAAACGAGGTTGTCTAGTACTAGTGCTATTCTTCGTACTGGCGTTCTTCTCTATCTTTGCCTTTGCTAGGCGTTTCGGAACGCATGCGAAGCAGTGGCCCCTCAGTAAAGACACACGGACACTGGTGTATAGGCGGGCAGACTTACAAAAAATATGGATGTGGGAAATAGCGAGTGGGCATTATCCCAGTAGAAAAGCAAGTGCGTCATGATTTATAGCCCAGATACATGTATGGCAACTCCCCCTCATACTAGAGGGAACTTATTTCTATCCATAGTCCCGGAGCAGATGCAGTTCAAGGATACAATCACAAATCCTGCGCTACCTCCGAGAAAAATCAATATCCCCTCTCCATTCACTGAAGAAGCTACTGCATTTGTTACGACTACTCGCGGACTCGGTCCAGAGCGAATATATTTCGATATTCAGAGTCAGCCTCCAAATGTTGCGTATCCCCCACGACCCATCCCTGGCAGCGTGGCGGACCTGGACATCGTTATGGAACATTGTGACTTCTCGAAGAAGAAAGTACGTCTCAATATTCTTCTTGTATGCTCAGCATCAATCCTACTTCTAGTTTGTTCGGGACTGCCTGGAAGTCTTACGTGTTGGCGCAGGACTGGATAATGGGAGACGACTGCGAAGGGGAAAACTGGATGACTGGAAATATATCTACCTGGAGAGAGCTGAGAATACCACGGATCATTCACACATCCGTCGACACGTAAAGGACGAGGATGACCTTTTTGCTGTGTTCGCCACTGACCGACATCATGATACTCAGAGTGATAATGCTTCTGACCCTGATAGTGGCCTTTTTAGACGACGAGATGTCCAGACTGAACAGTCACCCATTGACCTTCGACCACCTGATCGTTACCGGCCCTACGCATCACTATCGCATCCCTGCGATCCGGAAAATCCACGGCTTTTCCATATGTTCTGGACAGGACCCTTCACAGATAAACCATATCTCGCTATCCTTAGTTTTCTGTTCACTCAGAATACGGGACTGCATCTGAAGCAGTGGTCGGAAGGCGCCGGCTGTCGATCGCAGTTCTGGATGTGGATTAATCCGGGTCCTGCGGCCTCTGTTCCGAATCCCAATGCAGAGAGGGATATGTTTGCTCAACTTCGATCAAATCCGTGGGCCGCACCATTTTTGCATGAGAGATTTAGGGGAATACTTGAATTCAAAATATGGAATACGACGGAGCAGATGGACGGCGTGCCTGAACTGAGAGATGAATGGCGCTCGAAGGATTTATTCAACTCAGGCGGAAATGTGATTAATGTAGGCAGAAAATCTGGTGCTGAAGAGACAGAGACGAGCAGTGACTTGACCAAACGCACAGGCTCGAAGTCGGCATCGACATACGACCGACTTTCTGTTATTCTCTCGGATTTGGCGAGGTTCATTCTATGTCACCGCTTTGGAGGGATTTACCTCGACGCCGATACAGTTTTTCTCCGAGATTGGGAAGAGTTGTGGGGCTGGAGAGGGGCTTTCGCGTATCGTTGGTCTAGACTGCCCAGGTACAACACTGCGGTGCTCAAACTCAACAAAAATTCAGCACTGGGCAAGTTTTTGTTTAGAACTGCGCTCAAGAATAATTTGGATTTCCATCCAATGACTATGTCGGTGTATCTGAGAGAGGCACATCTAGAAGGATTGTTGTTGATGTTGTCTGATGCATTGTTTGACTCTGCATGGCTCAATACCGAGGGTTACCAATTATCGAGGCCGCCTCAACCGTACTTTAACAGGTAAGTCTCTTTCTCGGTCACGGCACTAACTGGGTGTTAATGCCCTTTGTTTGCAGCTTTGAGCAGTTCTTTGACACTCCAATCTCTGAGAGCGCTGCTCCTCAAGCACTTGGATTTGAAGGTTTCTTTCGAGGTGCATACTCATACCACTTTCACAATTTCTGGTATGGTTACTATTCCATTTGTCACTGAAGTCAGCGCTGATTTGTTATTCTCAGGTGGAAACCATTCGATCCCGCGCGTAATTGGCCTGATCTTGGTCCCAAATTTGCTGAGGGGGAACAAAAGATCCGTGCAACCCTTCGTGGTTTTCAAAAAAGTAAGGTGATGGTTGAAGAGGATGAAGACACAGTGGATCAAGATCGGCGCGATTTGGACTGGGCAACGGTGCTGAAGCGGACATTTGAGTCATACATTCGTGGAGAGAGACCGAATATGTATGGGGAGTGGCTGAAGTGGTAGCACTTCTTCTGAGGTTGTGAATTCTATATCCTTATTCCAGATTATTCCCGCTATAATTTTTTCCATCATCTTTCCCGCCTTTTGGAACCGCTCCTTTATTCTTATATGCTTGGGTTTGGAAGGATAGGGACTTATCAGATGTCTCTTTTCATTGTCATGACGTTGAACCCCTCACGACCGTACTACGATACTATACTATTTACTGACATGCCCCTAGAGTATGTTAAGCCTATGACACTAATCTAATGCTCAGATGCCTGGTGTCCAACTGTCTGTGCTGTCGTCATCAGCTCGATCTATCATCTATTTTGTGGTCATTCGTATTTTCAAACTACCTACTGGCTTTCTTGGGCACAAGCAAGTATCAGAAGTTCCGTTTGGGTGAAAGATTAAGATGCTAGACCACTAAAAGGCCGATCTTTATGACATTGAGATTGTGGGTATGAATTTTCCGCTCGTACCGTTGGCAGAAAATTTGGTTTGAGCAGTGTTGACTGCGGACTTGAGGGCAGTGATCACTTGCTCGGGATCCTCGGCACCAAATATGGCTGTGCCTGCCACAATAACATTCGAGCCTGCGGAAACAGTGCAGTTAAAATTTTCTGCAGGGGACACTCCATTATTTGTAACCAGAAAAACCAACCTGCATCGGCGCAAACACCAATCGTTTTTGGTCCAATACCACCATCAACTTGGATATCTTTGTCGGGAAAACGTTGGCGGAGTTCGGCTACTTTAGGAACACACCGGTCCAAGAACTTCTGACCACCTCGACCTGTTTTGCACGATGAACAGGAAATTAACTCGGTCCTGATAATGATCTAGGGGATGACGCACCTGGATATACGGTCATTACAAGGAGCATGTCTGCTGCTACACCTATCTCATCTGTGATAACTGTTGAAGGTGTGTCTGGTGAAATCGCTATACCGGCGCGCATTCCACGTCGATGGATGTTGTGAATGAGGGATACGGGATCAGCTAGGAGGAATCGACAAACAGGAAATTAGTTTCAGAGTTGCTCCTTCTCTGTCATGTCTTCTCAAAAGAAGGGACATACATGTTGCTTCGTAATGGAAACAATAGAGGGCACCTCCTGCGTCTGCGATATCGTCCACCCACTATTCACAAAACCATTCATTTCGGATATGGTGGCGTAGATGCACGAGGCGTTGAAACGTTTACTAACTTTCTCAGGTTCAGATACCATCATATGACAATCCATGAAGATGCCTGGAATGCCCTTATGGACACAAGAAAGGATTGGAGCACCTGTATGGTTGAAGGTTAAAAGTCATCATACAATGTCATCGTAACCCACCCATAGTGATATTTGGTACAAAATGTCTGGAGAGATTGTCTGAGTAAAATGAAGAGCTGAGCCTCAATTGATAAGATTACCCATCCATGACGTCTAGAGAAAAAGTCTAAGTAATAGATCAATAAGGTCAATGGAGAGGACCTGCCCATGTGCAGCCACTCAGCACCGTTCTTGATCATACGTTCGCATTCCGCTGTGAGTTGCCCGAAGTCAGAAGCGAGGACAGAGGGAGCTATGACTGCGCGTGGCATTGTTACAAGGCTATGTTCGCGCAGCAACGGCCCATTGATATTTACGTAAGTTGATATTTACAGCGACATAGATATATATAAATACTCTACAAACTCGGAACTTCACCACATTAGTCTCTTTTCCCTCTAATCGCTATGTATGCTAAATATTTCGTCGCCGCTCTATTTGCCTCTGCCGCCTTCCTCGTGGCTGCCTCTCCCAACCCGATTCCGAGCCCTGCGAAAGAGTTGCATGCTCGCCAAGATGGTATGCTCACCTTATATTGAAGATCGTCGATTTTGAAAATGATTCCATCTAGCTGGTGGTGTTTTTAACTCGCTCACTAGTGCTGCTGCATCTATCATCACTGGCCCTGGTACCTACACTTCCATGACTAATTCTTCGGGTCTGATTTCTCTGCTTGTAGGTGGTTCTATCTTCACAGAGGCTACTTCTGTTGTCGGAGGTGCCGTTTCACATGCAACTAGTGCTATTGCAGGAGTGGGTGGTTCAATTTTTACCGAAGTCACTTGTGCGTTCCCTTTTTACCATCTGACCGTGGCTTATTCGAATTGATAGCTGCTGGTGGACGTGCATTTACTATTGTAACTAGCGAAGGTGGACAGGCCGTGACACTTGCTGAGTCGGGTATCCCAACTTCTGCTTTCGGTTCTGTTTATACCGTTGCCACTGCCGCAATCTTGCCTAGTACCAGCAGCAGCACTGCTGCCGGTTTGCATGCTGTAACAGCACCCACGATTGTTGGGTTGGTTACAGTATTAGGCAGTGTGTTACTCGGCGCTGTGGTGACTTTCTGATCCTGACTCCTGGACTTGTGGCTTTTGATTTGATTCGTCCATATCCACCGTTTCACAATCCGCGATCTCCATGTATCTTATTTGCTTGATGTCGCCATCGTAACTTCATTTTTCTGTTTATCATATCAATATTTATTGCCATGCTAGCAACGGTGTTCATTCCACAAAGTACTAACATGTGCAGGTAAGGCCTGAGGACCTGAAGACAAGTTCCCTGCTGCATCCCCCATTCATTTTTTATTCTTTCTTCATACCGCCATAGTAACACCACTCTACCCCATCCATCTTTGTTCCCACTTCCCTCCCTTGGTTATATGCCTTCTGTTGGTGCACCCTCAGTGCTCCAGACGAGCTGTCAAAGTGGAGAGACGTTTTTGGGTAGCTGAGAGGCACTCTAGTACAAGATAGGCTATAAGAACAGCATGATCTGGACTGCTAGAAAGCAGTGGCTTACTTAAGTAAAGGTCTCTGATACTAGTCGACAGGTCATATGAGATGCCAAGGTGACAAGACAGAAGAGGGACCAGGAACGGGTTGAGAAGGGGCGGCATGTTCAGAACGTTGTCAGTCTGGAAGATGGTGGCCTGATGATGCTAACTGACTCAAAAAAGGAATTCTCTGCCTCAGAAAGAAGAAGAAGCAGGAGAACTAGAAGGAGGAGACACAGGGACTGGAGGTGGTGTTGTCCATCAAGGACAGGGCCGAGGCCTTGGTTTGGAAGAGCAAGAGGGAGGTAGAGTACATAGTGATAGAGTGCTATCGAGCCTTGTGTTTGACAGGAGAGGGCGTTCATGAAAGCAATCAGAGAAGAGGAGAAATGATAGAAGGGATGAGTGACTACAAAGACAGAAGTTGCTATAGGGGAACCCATGGAACAGAAATCAGAAAATCAGATCAGAAAATTAGAAAGAAATGTACCAGAAGAAGGACTGAAGACAGTAGATGTCACTAGTGGTTGAGGTAGGACTGGGGGAGGCAAGGAGGATCAAAGCAACCTCTCCAGTATCAGTACCAACCATGGGTGTTGGAGACAAAGCATGCAATGATAGTGATGACTAATTAAATGATACATTTATGATGACGACTCTTCATATACCGCGGACTGTGTTCGTACACCGTGTAATAAATTGTTGAAGTAAAATTAAAAAAATATGACTCTTCATATAATATATGAATTCTACTCCTAGAATCGATGTTAGATAGGTATATAAGCACCTATACAAATCAAGGTTCTATTTTCATGGCCAGCAACCCCATCACTGAATCTTGAAATAAGCATATCAACCCATGCTGTAGAAGTATAAATTTCAGGAGTCACCTATCAAGGTAGACGACTGAGGAAATAAGAGTACACTAACTAGGTTAATATAGGAAGAAAAATGGGCTGCATTATTGTGGAAAGAAAAGGAAATATCAAGATAGGTGAGATGAAACATTGACTTGATCTGAGACCTGATGGCATCAAGGTGCCGGATGCTACGGTCCCATTCGACATATGCCATTTGCGACTTCGTAGCTCAAGGGAGGGTTTCCCTCTTCTACATAGAGGGGAGTGAGAACACAGCTAATATGTTTACCAAAAATTTGGGCCAGCCAAAATTCAGGGAGCAATTGGGACTAATATTTCAGTGACTGCTGCTTTGTTTTTTTTTTTATTTTTATTTTATTTTTTTTATATCAACGATTTATTACACGGAGCGCGTAGGCAGGCCATGGTAGATACATGTATCTACTTAAATATAAGGAAGAGAGAGAAAATGAAAAGTGAAATCAAATGCATATTGGTGACGAATATGTGTAGCTATTCTGATTACTCACATCCTATCCTAACCGTTATCAAAACAAAATGAAGTCGGATTGCCAGTGATGAACTCCATGAAGCTTGAAAAAAACTCAGAGGGCTGTTTGATTACTATCTGAATATACGTTGATGATGAAATTATTGTTTTGTCCATTGTGAAAGTCGATAATGTTGATGTCTCGATGATTTATAAGGTCTTTTCTCAAGGAGAACCTCATTTTTGAAATGCGCCTGTTGACGTATGTTGCGACCCTAGGGTAATTTTCAGTACTGCCGTCGTTTTGTATAAACAGTGACCATTCTGGGTGGTTTGGGGTGCCGTAATATGGGTCTCCTTCAGGATTGATGTGACTGGGAGTGCGTCTTAAGAGGGCCCAAGGGGGCTCTTGAATAAGAATGATGTCTGCATTGTTTTTTTGGGTTTCTAGAATTATATCAATGAGCGTTTTGTTTTTCCTTACGTTCTGAGAGAAAATCTTTAAATTGTGCTTAATCATAAATTGATTTTTCCGCCTATGGCCAGACGAATTGAGTTAGCCCTAATTTCTCTGGCTTCTTGTGCTTTTTTTGAATGCCATTCTCGGTTGAAACGGTGTTTCCAGAATGGGCATTTAGTGTCGTCTGCCATGTGATCGCCTTTGCAGTTGACACACTTGAACATGTGGGGGCATGGTTTGCCTTGTTTGGTTTCTAATCGGGGGGGGTTGAGTTTGAAGTTAGCTTTGCAGCACCAGGCAAAGTCCCTGTGGTTTTCGATTTTGTGTGGTCCTCCGCATTTTTGGCATTTCGAGCAATGGGCCTTGCATGAGAAAGTGAAGTGACCCCATTTCCAGCAGTTGTGACACTGAGGGACTCCAGGGTTCATGCTGGTGCCTCTGAAGGTGGCTATATATCTGCCGAAGTTGAAAGAGTGATTAATGAGTTTTTTTGCCTTAGAACCATTTTGTGAGTCCCAGATATCGATCCATATGATGGCCATGTCTGATTTTGGAGAGGCTTTGATGACATGTGGCTTAGCTGCTAGAGTTATATCCTCGAACAAATCGCTGTCTTTCAGATAGTTGATAATATTGCCACTAGAAATAGCTATACCACTTGGCTGAATGTATGGAATACCTGTGATCTTGAGGTATGATTTTGACTGTGGGAGTCGTGGTGTGGCAACTTCATTTGACCCAATGCCTTCGATGGATTTGACGTATTTTTCCATGATCGATAAATCACTTGATGCAGGAACATTGTTAGTGGTGATAACAATGCTTTCGGTCATAGGTCTGATGAACTCAGCTCTTAGGGAGGATTTGACGTTCTTTAAAAGGCCATTGATGGAATTGATATGCAATCCTGCATTATTCATGATTGATTTGACGTGTTGGTCCAGGAGAGGGATGATGGCTTGCTTCCTAGATGGGCCTTTAGTGGTGAATGATCTTTTATTTTTACCTTTTGGTTGTGTAACATTAAGGGCTGCATTGTGTATCTCCACTATTTTCTTGTTTGGTAAAGCTGGGAAGGCATCTTTGAGTTTAAGTATGTCAGCTGCTTGTGATGACGCTTGGGCATACGACATTAGGGGGGGCGATTTCCTCTTGCTTTTCCTTTGATCCAACTTTTTCCTGATTTCTTCGACTTGCTTGGGCAGTAGTTGTTGGGGGATTTGCAGTGGGGTTCTTTTCATCAAATTTTTGATTTTCTCCCTATTAGCTGAAGGTTGGTATCTGAATTGTTCTTTGATTTTATTTCCGATATGTTTGTTGTCCGAAGTGTTAAGTTTATTCCATCCTGCTTCATGTATGGCCGAAATGAAGTCAAAAGCAGCATTCCCAAATGAGTTGAGTTGGGGGATCGTGTTGCCGTCCCGGTTAGATATGTTCCTTTGCCTTATGAATTGAGCAATTCAGATGAGAGAGCAAGAGATATTGTACGTGTCATTTTGTAAAACTTTATTGGTACCAAAGAGTGATACCGGTCCGAAATGGCCGTCCTACAAGTTGGGGTCTGCAGGAGAGTTGGCTTCGTAAGGGATGGCTGCAGGTGTGACAGAGGCCATAATTGAATTAGACGCCTCCTTGTTTTGGGGGGGTGTTTGCAACGTGTTTAAGCTAGGAGCTGAGGAGTAGAGGCCCTCCATTTCTTGGTTCGTTGTTTCAATGTCCATCCTATTATTTTCTATGTTGATTCTTTCAGCATAGTCCATTTCCAAGGAAGGCGAAGAGTCCATGGGTGAAAATGAGGGGCTTCGAGGATTTATTGTGTTACTTTGAATGGGTGGATGCCCTTGCTGTATGTTGACAGTGGTGTCAGGTGGCCTTTCTAGGTTGGGTACGTTTATGTAGGGGTTTGTAGGGGTATTCTCAAAACTTGGATTTGCTACACTAAACTCAGGTACTACCATATTGTGATGGTGGTGTGAGTTAAAGAAGCGTGTTGGTTGGTAATAAGTTTCTATACATTCAATAAACTGAAATTAAATTAAAAGAAAAATAAATATTAACTTAATAAAAGTGGCAATTCATAACAACTCTGCTACTCTGAAGTTAGCAACTAACACTATGTCAAAACATTGGGATATAATACATAAGTTGAAGCTAAGGTTGTTCCACTCCATTATTAATAAAACATCACTTCAGACTAGTTGTTTTTCTTTTTTTTTATAGTAACATACTTGTCATTGAACTCTAGACAATATTTGTTTTGAATCTTTGTCATGGTGTAGTATCAGAGGTAGCAGAGTGATATTAATAAATAAAAAGAGAAAGAATTAATAAAATAATTACTCTAAGGTCTGAATGATATTTAGAACTTGCTTACAAGTATACTATCAAAGAAATAAAAGAGAATATAAGATCTGGAGTTTTGTCAAGTAATGTCCAGAGGTGATAATAGAAAGAACAACCTTGGCTTCAACTTGTGTGTTATGCCCCAATCTTCTATTACTGTGTTAGTTGCTAATTTTGGAGTAACAGAGTTGTTGGAGTACAAGTTGAAGGAGGTATATAGAAAAGGAGAATAGACACAAGTAACATTAATTTACAAACTAGAGAACTACAAAGTAACTATACAGTATATATACTAAATCTGAGAAAGAAGATGTACATGGAGCATAGACTACAATATAATTACAGGAGATTTAACAAACTAGGAGATCTATTATAAAAAGAATAATAATAATAATTAATTAATTAATTAAATTAAAAAGAAAAGAAAATAACTATGAAATTCTGGAATATAACAATCTTGGAGTATTCTCTTTTATATTCTTATTATTAATTAAAACAGGTCATCTCCACTACCTTCAACACTACTTTATGACATTGGTCTACATGGAGAGAGGTTTGGGTATGCTTTTTGTCTGAGTATTCTGAATGCAAACAAACTCAACATTGATGTTGATGAGAAACCAACTCTATTATCAAATTTGTCTGGTGTTCTTTCAGCAATCACTTAGATTGATAGGGGCTATCAGGGTTGAATGATCACGTGGTTCAGGATCATGATACAGATCTGTACTTCCTCATATATTCAGTCTGTCCTCAATGTCTGCACCCCTGCGAAGGCCAGACCTCAAAAAGAAGCTTGTTGTTGTTGGAGACGGTAGCTCATAATCCAGTCTGGCTGCAAAAGGCTGACACGACCCTAAAACTCATATCACCTGACAGGCGGATGCGGGAAGACCTGTCTTCTCATCGTCTATGCAGAAAATAGATTCCCTGAGGTCAGAACATATCAATCTACATGGGGACGAACATACGCTGATTGAAAATACTCGATGACAGGCATATATACCTACAGTTTTTGAGAACTATGTCACCCAAGTACATTTTGATGGTAAACAGATTGAGCTCGCTCTTTGGGATACTGCAGGTCAAGAAGAATACGATCGTCTACGTCCACTCTCTTATCCAGAAAGCAACGTTATTCTTGTTGTTTTCTCAGTAGATTTTCCGACAAGTCTTGCGAATGTCCTCGATAAGGTCTTTTCTTTAATTCGCTCTGTCATATTGTCCTCTCCTCATCTCCCCGTTGTCATTCAGTGGTATCCTGAAGTCTCCCATTTTTGCGAATCTGTTCCTCTAATACTCGTGGCAACCAAGATTGACCTACGGACGGACGAACACACCCGTCGCATGCTCGCGGCACAAGGGCAGTCGCCTGTGACAGCCGAACAAGGACAAGCTGTCGCCAAAGAGATGGGTGCAAAATATATCGAATGTTCCGCCAAGACTGGGTTAGGCGTCAAAGATGTCTTTTCACTCGCTCTCAAAGAAAGTATGAAGGGTCGATGGGGGAGAGTAGTCAAGGAGCGGAAATGCGCGATACTATAATAAAGTTTGGAGGGAGGAGCAGGTTTGTGTATGAGAGAATAGGGTTGGCATTCCTGCACTCCACTGACATCTTACGATACGTATATATCTCTTTCTCACTTCTTCGCTCTGCTTGAGGACCAATGTGCTTACTACTCTCACACAATGTATATCAAACCACCACATATAATGAGAAACGCGTTTGGCCACTTCATATTGGTACATAATACTCTTCCATCACTGCGAACACTGCATCGTGCTCAAAATAATGGCGTTCCTCCCCTTCAACTAGAGTATCCTGATAGCAAGATGCTGCGTGTTTCCACCTAGTCCTTTGTTGTAGTCTATAAGCATGGACACGTACCAGAAGACTCACCAAACAAGTTCTTTAACCTATCATGACGGTTTTTCCTGGATAGTAAACCTAACACGCTAATAAGTACAACACGAAAACGCACCTTGCTCTCCACATCCTTGATCCCTTCAACAGGTACCCACTTACGGCATTTTTGGCACTTACCCTGAAGTATCTGCGACCGTTCCTTCTTTGCTGCATTTGGCCGAGCTACCATCTGGAAGGAAGAGGGCGGTGCAAATGGACGCCCGGTCGCAGCTGAAATGCCTGCCGAAGAGCAAGATGTCAAGAAGAGGTAAGTATGTGAGGACCTGCGCACCATGGGCGTACTGCATGTGATAGCTATTCATATTGATATTAGTACAAGTTCACTTTCAATGATGAGATCAAATTCTGATGATCACAACAGTCAGACACAAACACGTTTACAGCTGAGGAGCAGCAATTACCACTTAAAGGCACTGAATTTCATCGCTAACCAATTCTTTCGATTTTCTCCCCCGCGCTCAAAAGGTTCGACACAGATAGGACAAAGACCAAGTTTTCCGGGGCCCTTGCCTTTGACGAATCGAGGCGTGTAAAGATCGAAAACGCTTCGCGGAGGATTGTAGGTGCCACCAGGATCGCGTACATTCAATAGAGCAAAGGGGGAACTAAACAGATATGAAAACTTTCAATTGGATCAAAAATATCAAACGACTGACTCGAGGTGAGGGGGTTGAAAGTAAGAGCTAATAGGGTACCGACGATAGAAGAGTGTAAACCTTGATGAGATTTCGACATGAGGAGGAAATGTGCGAGTAGTGAACATTGGAGTTGAGGCAACAGAAACCACAGACGAAGACCTGGCAGGTTCCAGAGTAACTGTTGCACGAGGAGGAATTCTTAGAGAGAGTCTCAATCTTTTTGGGGAACTAGTAAGCATAGGGGGTAAATCATCGTCGGCTCTGCGTTTCTGAGTGGTCCGACGAACGACAGTGGACAACGATATAGGAGAATCGAGAGAACATGAGAGAGGTGTTAGAGGTGTCAACGGAGAGAGGGGTGAAGCATAGCGTTGTTTATCTGGAGTTCTCGATGGATCCTTTAATTGCACAGGGGTGAGAGACTGAACTGGAGAGACCTCTTCAATACTTTCGTTATCAGTTTCCTCTGAGTCGACACAAGAGTCATCCCAAGTTGATGGCGATACTGTATATATACATACAGATTCAATTTTGCAAGGAGACCGCAGAGGTGAGGTATGGTCATCACGAGGAGGTGATCGTGGGGGGGAAAGCTCAGGACCAAGAGAGTGAAGCCTGCGGAGGAAAATATTATCTATTCCAGCCAATTCGTTGTATATTTCTAGTTCTTCTTCTTCATTGTTATCTTCACTGTCTGCATCATCTGTAACGTCGATGGTGTAGTCATTCTCCTCGAGGTCGCTCGAGTACATCACATGATCTGGACAAGAAACAGCCTTCTGAACCGGCTGCTTGGGTGGCAAGAGGGCTTTATCACCAGATGACGAAGCTATAGCACCTTGAGAAGACGAAGCGCGAACAACTGGAGAAACTTCCTGGAGCGGCTGAAGCCAAGCTGGAGAAAACGAGACACCAAAGTGTTTCTCAAAGGGAGTACTCTGCAGAGCATGTTCAGTATCAGCTTCCAAAAATCTAGGAGTATGAGCGAGATCCCGGCTGGCGAGGGTAAGCATGTTGGGTGAAGGTGTGTCTAGCAGAGTCCTGGTTGAGCCTGACGACGACTGAGTCCTGCTGCATTGCTGCCTGATCGGTCCCGGCGACACAGAGAGGTAGTTCCATGGTGTTAATACACGCGCCAGACCGTCTGTAAGGAAATCCTGTTGAAGGCTTCCTGAGTAGAAGGACGACATGAGAAGACGATAAGAAATAGGAGCGTATTATAAAATGATCCCGTTATTTGGTTCTGTTGCTCGAGGCACTCACCGCCAGTCTTGCAGTGTCATTTCACAAGTCGACACACCTTGCTATGTACACCTTATTTTCTCTTTGTATCTCGTTCTTGTTCATTGTCACTATCAATGCCACTGCCTTAATGACACAAATTAGCGCAAATGAGAAACTCTGCTTCTATACGGAAGTAGACAAGGCAGGAGAGAAGATTGGTGTATGTAACTTGTCGGTCTCCAGATTCATATTCATTGACTGGCCCTGTAGTTCTATTTTGCTGTGCGTAATTTTACTATTGCCCTACATTTTGAGTTTTTATTATATGTGTAGGTGCAATCGGGGGGCTCTTTCGATATCGACTACGAAGTCAGAGATCCTAATGACAAGATAATCCTTGATGGCCAACAGGAGCGTCAAGGAGACTTTGTTCTGACTGCCAATGTCGCCGGAGAATATGCCTTTTGCTTCGAAAATGACATGTCAACACTCACAGAGAAACTTGTTGATTTCGACATCACAGTCGAGAGTGAACCTCGCCGTGAAGCCCCCGCCAAGGCCGGTCAAATCTCCGAACATACGAGCGCTCTCGAGGAAAGCATATTCAGGCTTACAGGAATGTTGAACTCTATCAAGCGACTCCAAAAACAGTGAATGATTATTTTTCCTTCGCGTGTACACGCTCGCTTAGCTATATCAGTTTTCATACGTCAGAAAATCGCGGTTTTTCAATTGTCAAGTCGACACAGAAGTAAGTCACTATTTCTTCTTCATTTCGTTAGCCAACCTCATGTGTCATTAGTCGCCTCTTTTGGTATGCCACATTCGAGAGCTTAGCAGTAGTAGGCATGGCTGTGTAGGTTGTATAATCCTCATTCCCGGCTTTTCTATTGATACGGTGGCTTTAGCTTTCAGGTCTATATTCTTCAAACATTTTTCACAAAAACAGGTCGCCGTTATAAGGTGTAACTACATCCCTTTCGTTCAACTTGCTTTCGGCTTCTTGTATTTATATCTTGATCACGGCACCCATCCTCCACAACAGTGGATCCTTTCATATCAAAATTAGAGGTTGTAACTGATCAGTACCGACATACGGGATGCAATCTTGTGCTATCGATGACCACAATGATTAGTGGATTGGCTCAGGACTGTTGAAATGATCTCTGTGTTGGTCCCGACAAACGGATAGTTTATAGTAAGACTAGGTCTACTCCTCCAGCTCTCTCCACTTCCAGAAAACTAGCTTTTGAGAATGATTGATTCATCTGGAAGTATTGATTTTAGTTCCAGTTTGTATCATGTTGATGCCAATCCTGAAGCCGAACAAAAGTTCTGTTTTGAATATCCATGTTCTACACCTCAAGGTTGTCATTGCCCAGCAGATCCAACACGAATTCTTGCATTCATTCACGAAGATTGCTGGAAAGGAACGACTTTGATCAGGTATGCCATGCTCTCCGATTAGACTGGCTTGTACACTAGAAGCGATGCTAGGTGGGAATATGTCATACGGTAAGCTCTAGTCAGTACCAATGTTAACGTCTACTTATTCTAAACGAAACTTGTGTCCGCTCTCAGAAGTCCGGGTCCGATTTCGGTTCTAATCTGTCTAATATTGATGACAATGCTGAAACACCAGAGTTCAGTCCAGTTGGAGCTCCCTCCTTACCTAAAGACTTCGCGCAGGCATCCAGTATCCAGCACTCCATCTCCCTTTCTACCTCTGCTTTTGAGTAGTCTGTGCCGCCACTACCAGCACCAAGCCCAGAGACGTGACACCAATATTCTGTGATTGGACCTCCAACGATAACGAGACCAGCGTTCGACGATTGGCATCTCCTTGATGTCGTGTCCATCTCTCTTCATTCCAACATCTTCCCTCTCTTATTCCCATGGTAATACGACCACCAATGTTTCAACCAGCCCGAGCACACCCACGCTAACCAAGTCAATCTTTTCATGTGCTAATCCAACCAACATCGAGGATGCGCGCCTCCTTGATCCATCATACCTTTCTTCTGTTCCAGTCCCTCCTCACAACTTCTTTCATGGTTTGTGTGCCGGGGGTAGTGGCAGATTTGGAGGTGCACAATATAGTCACGCGATACCTTACGTTGATCCGCAAGGGACGCTTCATGACTCTGATTACCGTCCTTTTCCTATCATTCGCCAGAACAAACAATCTCTAAGTCCATTTGCCACTCGTAAACCGTGGTGGGAAACGGATGATGATGGCTTTGAATCGGATCATACTGATACTGATGAAGACACTCCTTTCATCCGTTATTTCTTCAAAAGGTACCCTTTGAAACACGGCGGAAGTCGTTATAGTTGTCCCATGACAACGAATCATTATGCCGATACATGTCTCGGACGAGGCAAACGAGGCAAAGGGCCTCCTCTACTAAAACTTAATACCTCATCTGCTGGGCTTGGAGCGGGAAGTTCCGCCGGATATCATACGCATGCATCGGCTCCGCCTGCGCGTGCCGCTGCTTGTTATAATCCTCTGCTACCACACTATGCTACCACGCTGTCAAGTAGTCCTCCTGCAGTGCAAAACGTATCTCATCACGGGAGAGACAAGGAGAAGAAAATCTGGAGTAGTCTTCGTTGGAAGTCGAGTAATAGGAAGGAAGGGGTGGAATAGAGCTCGGGTAATCGAGTAATTTGAATTTCTGTAGAAATCAGCCTTGAAAGGACACGTGACTCGTTTAATTTGACTGGTGCCAATTTCCTGCCAATTTCCTGCCAATTTCGTCGGCGTTCTTCACCGTGATGGCGCGTACGGAAACCAAGAAAGCAATACATAAAAAGACAGAGTCAACCATTCTTCCCCCTTCCTCGCTCTGGCACACAATTCTACAGCCGCTTCCTCCTGCTACGAATCTCCGAGTACCGTCTGCGGCACAAATAAACTTACTCATCGAAAAGAGTGCTTCTCTGATGGAAAAGGATACCAAAAGTTTTCTTTCCGTTTCATCCTCTTCCTCAGAGGCGACATTCTTTGCCAAGGTTATTCATGCTGGTACCCTCTCGGACAGACTCAGTGCTTTAACTCTGCTTGTGCAAAGTAGCCCAGTGCACAACACCAAAGCACTAGACACATTAAAAAACATGGCGGGAAAGGCTGGCGGAGGTAGAAATGAGAGCTTGAAAGCTTTGCGCTGCATCGTTGACTGGTGGGTTGGCGGCGGGGTACCAGATCGGAAACTCAAGTGAGCTCCTTAATTACCGGTCATGACATGTCTGATGTATGTCAGATATTTCCGCGATCAACCATTGCTCCATCCTCAAGTATCCGATGATTATCTCCTACTTTGGTACTTTGAGGATTGGCTCAAGAAATTTTTTTTTTCTGTCCTCCAGATTCTGGAGGCGAGTCTCTCATCCCCGAAGCTCTTTCTCTTTCTCATCCCATAGAAGACGCTCTCTCTTGACCCAGTGCCCTATGCCCGAACACAAGTTATCTCCCTCATTTTCACCCTTCTCAAAGACAAACCCGAGCAAGAACAGAACCTTCTCCGACTCCTAGTCAATAAACTTGTTCGTCGTTGATCTCTCCATCCTCTTCAAAGATACAGATTACACTCCTAGGGTGATACTTCAAAATCAATATGCTCTCGAGCATCCTACCACCTCCTCCAGCTTCTCCAATCTCACCCCTCCATGAAATCTATCGTCATCCGAGAAACCACCTCCCTTATTCTCAGACCTTCCATTCTTTCCGTTCCAACTACTGCCGTTGTACCAGCGAATAATCACGTCCATCATACTCCCCCTAGATCCTCTTCAAAATCGTCCAAATCAAAACCTGAACTAGAAGACACCAAAAAAGTTCGTAATTCACATATTCAATACTACGCAACCATCACTTTTAACCAAATTGTACTTACACCTTCATCCGCCGACCGTGAAGTCGCTTTGCGCCTTATAGATATATATTTTGAACTTTTTCAAGTCATCCTTGGTTCCGATGGTAGTCATATTGGAGATGCTGTTGGCGACGAAGTAGATGAACACTTACTCGAGCTGGATGGTCAGGTTCAAAAGGACAAAAAAGGTCGCGTGGTCGTTAAAGGAAAGGGGAAAGGGGGGAAAGGAAAAGAAACAACCGGCGCAGCGGGTTTCATCGAAGTTGAAGATTCCAATTCCAGACTCATCTCAGCCATACTAACGGGTGTTAACCGGGCTCTTCCATTTGCCAAAGTCGAAGCCCGGAATACAAAGTAGGCTACTCTCTCCACTCCCGTTCTCGGACTAATCGCTATATCTTTTCTAGAATCAATACACATCTCGACACCCTCTTTCTCATCACACACAGATCCACATTCAATACCTCCGTCCAAGCTCTTGTTCTGATCCACCAAATTTCTCTCAACTTTTTCAAATCCTCTTCCTCTCCACTAGCTAAATCCATTGTTGATCGGTACTTCCGCACGCTCTATGCCTCTCTCTACGATTACCGACTCAATACATCTTCTAAACAAGCTATGTACCTCAACCTTTTCTACAGATCTATTAAAACCGATCCAGAAGGGTCGTCTGAGCGGAGGATGGCTATGGTGAAACGGTTTGCTCAAGTTCTTGTCAGCGGAGGAAGTGGAGCGACTGAGTTTGTTGTTGGTGGGCTGTACCTTCTCGGCGAGGTTGGTCGTTCCCTTATACTTTCAACATAATCATCTGTGATATGATGGATCTAGCTTTTCACTACTGTCCCTGGACTTCGTTCTATGATTTCCTCTAATTCTGAAAGTGAAATCGAAGCAAAAAACTATGATGCCCACAAACGCGACCCCCTCTATGCCTGCGCTGCACACTCATGTCTTTGGGAACTTGTATGTTCCTTGTCCACTTTCCTTTTCGGATTCATTGAATAACCTTATCGTGAGACGCCTCTCTTATTGCACTTCCACCCTACCATCTCTCTTCTCGCACGTCAAATTCTCACAGCCCAACCTCTCACCGCAACGCCTGATCTCTCACAAAATACGCTTTCTCACTTCCTCGATCGATTCGTCTACAAAAACCCGAAAAAGAAAGTTCCTGGCACTGAAGGTAAAGGTAAAATTCTTCTCCCCGTTTCATTTTCCAACACCCCCGCATTCATGAACCTATCACAGGTTCAAGTGCAATGCAACCTTCAGGAAGTGCCACCGAAGGTATCAAACTTTTCAAAGGCGAAGCTATCTCTGTGCAAGTTAATTCTCCTTCATTTTGGAAAAACAAAAAGGAGACGCAAATTCCCGTCGACCAGATATTCTTTTATGATTATTTTAAGCGGAAAGATGAGTCAGAAAGGAAAAGTAAAAAGAAGGAGCAAGTTGATGGTGATGATGATAACAAGGAAGCAGACGAGGATACAGAAAGTGACGAACAAAATGGAACGGCGAGTGAAAAAGGTAGTGATGGTACAATCGAGGATAAAAATGAAGAGGATGACCTGGAGGAAGCGGAAATCTGGAAGGTAGGTAGTTTTCTCCTTTTTTAGTTTTTTGAGATCTTATGAACCATACTCCAGGCGATGAAAGCGACGATGCCTAAAGAGGAACACGATCTCTTTTCTGACAACTACAATGAGGACGAAAGTGAAAATGAAGATGAAGACAATGTTGAACACGACGACGGCATCGATGAAAAGGACCATAATGCTGAAAAAGATGATACTGATGACGCCCTTTCATTGGTCGAAGCTTCCGATAACGATGACCTTATTCCTCTCGACGAAATGCCCGACGATGTTATCGCTTACGACGGCTCATTTTCCGAGAGCGAAGATGGAGGGGAATGGGAAGGAATTAAAAGTAAAACCCGAAAACGCAAGCGAGCAGATGACAAGGAGACTGACCCAAAGAAAAAGCGACGCTCGTTGCCTACATTTGTCAGTTACGAGGATTACGCGAAAATGATCGAGGATGGGCCAGAGAATAATATCTAGTTATTTCGGTTAACAAGGAACATAGTTATACCATCATGGTATGCCTCCATTTCCAGGTCGTTTCACGGCGATGTCCTTGGTACAGGAATCATGAAAGGGAGAAGAATTGGATATATGTTTAACAATATATGTTTACAACAGGGCATTCTACCATGTATGGCTTTCTGTAATTTGTCTAATATTATCTTGGGCATAGATATTGAGGTGATGATGCCATCCTATTTCAACTCATCATTGCTACATCATCTTCATTCCTGTTCTCTATTATCATTCATTACTTCTCAAATTGCTATAGCTATACATCCATACTTGATTTTACTGACATATAACTACATATGTTGTTCACTGGGACCCAGTTTTTGACACTTGGTCCTATGTTATGACACTCCAATCTCTGACTAAACCCAGTAGTTTAGAGATCAGTCACAACCTTGTATTCCTTCCTAACCACATGGTCAGTGGCTCTGGTTAGGGTTATATGAAAGAAAGATAAATGTGTTATAGTTCTATTGCACCTATTGTCTTAAGAGACTGTTGATTACAATAGTCAGTTTAAACCTCAGTCAATAGATGACTTTGTTCATCTGCTAAGAGGCCTTTGGGCTCTTAAAAAGATATAGAGGGAAAACTAGAAGAAAGGAGAACTTGCTGTTCCTCTCCTTTCTTTGTTTATATTTATACTATCCTAGGGTTACTGCTGTTGACAAAGTATGTTCCAAAAAATTCATTTACCTTTCATCATTCCTCTTCTTGTCTCCCCAATTATGTTCCAGAATGATGTACCATAGATGTCATCTTCATTCTTCCTACATTCTATTAAATTTTTTCCTAGCAACATATGTAGAGACACCTGAAACATGTTCATTCTTAGGTAAATAGTTGTACACTTGTATTGTACATAAGGTGTTTACCATGTAAGCCCTAAGACCAGTTGTTTCTATCTGGTCTTAGGTGCATGTATCTTCTGTATTTCCTCCTGAACATTTAATCAACTTAGTCGTTTCTATCTGGTCTTAGTTTGGTCCAGTACCTCTTAGTCTCAAAGATGTACCTGTGCATTCTAGCTATCAGGTTATGGTACCCATTGGCAAAATGTCTTCAATGCTAAATTTTCTGAAATTAAATAGAAGCAATTACCACACATAGTCAGATAACATGATGTTTACCCTCCAAACACAACTCCTCTGGCTTATTGTCAATAGCCAGCAACCTACTCCTCCTACTCCCTCCACTAATTCTTCTATCAATGCTACTTCTGGGAAACCTGTCCCTAGCTCTGATGATTATAAGGAATAGGTCCATTTATGAACCAAGCATATGCAATGGCTGGAATCTGACCTAGCTGCTATGGGATTAATACAAAGGGCTATTGAATATAGACAGTGTGAGCATGTCCAATCTGCTACCTCTTCCAAAGAAATGTGGGACCATCTTTGTCGGTTTCATGTTACTCAATGACAGGACACTAATATGTACTATTATTTCCAAGAGCTTTACCTTAGAAAGTGAGATGAACACATCTCTATGTCTAACCATATTAGGTCATTTTTAAATCTGAAACATCATATTACTGAAGCTGGTTACAAATTGGAAAATGTACTTGTTGTTCATGCTATACTCCATTTTCTCCCTCACTCTAATATCTAGGACATTATCAAACAAAATCTGCTTGATATGTCATGAATCATGACATAAGGACTCTTTCTTTGTCTTTTCTTTTCTATTTTTACTTTCTATTTTTAGAATGGACTTACATAATCAGAGAGGTCACATAATTGGTCACATGATCACTTTGGGAAAGTAGTACACAAACCAAGTAGAATAGGTATAAGTAGTATACTCAAATTTAGTGGGAACTCTAATAAGTTCTCTTTGTCTACTCTGACTTAGAGTTGGAAGCCATTTACCTAAGTTAGTTGGATGACCGTTCCTGACATTAGAACTTGTTTTCATATCTAGGATACCAATCACCTTGATCCCTGTTCAATTTTACTCTTATTGCTCTCTTGGTGTGCAATCGTCTCAGACCAATCCCAATTTCCTTATAGCTAGGCCACAGGCTTAAGTGGACTGACTGGGAAGTTTAGATCCCAGAGATAGACAGTTAGGACCAAACTCAGGTACTAGCCCAGACCAGACCTTACAATTGAGTAGGCTTTGTAGAATACTTGTATTGCCTTCACTTTATCTACTTTATGCTACTGGTCTATTATGATTAGTCTACACAAAGGAATAGTAGTTGCTCTCTAGGAGGCTACTTAGAGTAGAGATCTTCTCTATGAAGTGATGGTCTACTCTAGTATTAGGGCAGTAGTTAATAAGACAGTAGGCACCTGGCTAGATAAAGATCTTGTGCCCTAGCAGATATACAAGTGAGATAGGAAAAGAACACAACAAGTCTCTCAAAGAATACATTTCTTTTTACATACTATGCTATCCAGAACATAACACTATATCTCTGAAACAATATAACAATCTTATGAGCAACATGCTTAACCAAAGGTGTGCCCTCACCAAATTAAGAGCAGAATGAAAAGGGAGAGAGGGGAGGTTATACAAACAATATGGGAGGTTTGGGCACCTTGTCCAGAAGTGTAGAAGTGAAGAAGAGCAGAAGAAGAAAATAGTAGTGGAGAATAGGTTTGAAGTGTTGAAGAGTCGTGTAATGCAGTGTGGAGTAAAAGTAAGAAGGCAAGAAGTAATAAAAGAAGAGGTAAAATGTTTCAAGTGTAGAGAAAAGGGACACAAGAAATAGGAGTGTCTAAAGATGGAAGAAAGGAGGAGAGAAGAGGAAGTGGCACCACTGTGAGAAGTATGGGAGAAGGTAAAGAAACATTATGGAGTGAGGGGACTGCCTCCAAAAGGAATAGTAATGAGCATGGAGGGGTGAACGACATGAGAAGAAGTAGTAATCTTTGTAAAGTGTAGGGGATATGACTACAAAGGAACAAAAACTCAGGAGAACAGAGGGCAGGGTTTCCTGGACAAAAGGCAGTTATCCAACATGTGGTGTGGAAGGTGTAAGGAGGTGTGGAATTGGAGAGACAGAGAAGCAGAAAGTAGAAGAGTAGAAAGAGTGAAATGCAACATATATGGAGGCAAGAATACAGTGATATAGAAGATAAAACAGAACACAAAAGGGGAGATTTTCTGTCTGCTCTGTAGGACAGAAAAGAAAGTGCTATGGTGGAATTGGGATAGAGAGTTAAAATGGTCAGTATCTAGGGCCCAGAAGAGGAGGGCTGGAATCACTAATCCAAAGAGAGTGGTAGGAACTGTCAATCAGAAGGCAGTGTAACAGGGAGAAGATAGAAAAGTGAGGTAAATGTTTAAGCCTCTAAGAGAAGTGTGGGTAAATATGGGTATTGAAAAAATAGATACTTATGAAGAAAGAACAGTAAAAGTGTTGCTGGATAATGGAGCAACAGGAATGTTCATAAGCAAAAGCTTAGCTCAGAAGGGAGGATATAGGTTAATCAAGTTGGATCAACCTTTATAAGTGAGAAATGTGAATAACACTAGTAATAGTGGAGGTGTGATCACTTATGAGGTAGAAGTAAGCATATTCTATAAAGAATATATAGAGAGAGTTTGGATGGATGTCTGTGAACTAGGGAAGACAAATGTCATTTTGGATATGCCATGGTTGGCGGTCCATAATCCAAAGATAGATTGGGAGAAGGAAGAAGTCAGAATGACAAGATATTCACCACTATGTGGAAAGACAGTAAAAATATGGGAAAGAAAAGAGATAAGAGAGGATAAAAAGAAAATCATCAGATGGGCTGTAAACAAAAAGGAAGATTAGGGAAGAGAAGAAGAAATGGAGATGGACTATAGGAAGGTGAAGAAAATGGTACCTCAGAAGTTCTATAAATGGTTGAAAGTGTTTGGAAAGGTAGAATCCAAAAGAATATCAGTTAGAAAGGTGTGGGATTATGTAATCAATCTTAGAGATGACTTCAGAGCAAGTAAAGCAAGGATATACCTCCTTTCCAGAAATGAAAAGGAAGAGGTACAGAAGTTTATCAATAAGCACTTAAAGAATAAATATATTAGACCTTTTAAATTGCCTCAAACCTTACCAATGTTCTTTGTGGGTACAAAGGATAAGAGAAAAACACATGGTTATGGACTATAGGAGACTCAATAAGCAAACAATTAAGAATAATTATCCTTTGCCATTAATTACAGACTTAGTAGACTCTATGGATAACAAGAGAGTATTCACTAAGATGGATCTCTGGTGGGGTTATAACAATGTGAGAATAAAAGAAAGAGATAAGTAGAAGGCAGCTTTTACTACTCATGTGAGATTATATGAGCCAGTAGTGATGTTTTTCAGAATGACAAATTCACTTACCATATTCCAAGGCATGATGAATGAAATTCTAAGAGACATGATTAACAAAGGGAAGGTGACAGCATTTATAGATGATGTGTTAATAGGAATGGAGACAAAGGAGGGGCATGACAAAATTGTGGAGGAAGCTTTGGGAAGGCTAGAGAAAAATGACCTATATGTCAAACCAGAAAAATGTGCTTGAAAGGTACAGAAGGTAAATTTCCTGGGAGTAGTAGTGGGTCAGGGGAAGATCAAAATAAAGGAGGACAAAGTAGTAGGAGTGCTGAACTGGCTTACACCTAAGACAGTCAGAGATATTAGAAAATTTTTAGATCTTGCAAATTATTATAGGCAATTTGTGAAAGACTTTACAAAAATAGTCGTCCTTTAACCACCACCACCCCCCTCTGGACCCCCAGAGGGATCATATGATACTAAAAATCTTACATTAATATTGTCGTTATTCACCTTTCTCTTTATATTCTGGTCTTCCACAATATTGTCTATTTATGTCTGGCTCATGATCGTTGCGACACATGTTGGACGCATTGTACCAGTCAAGGCTCTTGCTGGTGGAGTTTTTCTTGCTTTTGTCTTCTAGAGAGCAGCATCCAAAATGCAGATGGTAGTCCAAAAAGATTGTGCCGAGTTAATACTGCTGTCCAGGTGGTTTTGCAATCCCCTAATCAAAAACCCAATGGTAGAGCCCCAATGCTCGAAACATGGGTGGGCTGCCTTTGCTTCACCTTTACCATTGCAGGAAGTCACATAGGTTGGGCTTTGACAAAGAATGAGGAACGTGCCATTGATAGAATGAACTGACTCAGGCTCTTCTCATAGAGCTTTAGCTTACTGAGAAGTCACCAGTACCTATCTGAAAAGGGGTCTGACCGGAGTACCTGTTTTAGTGTCCGTTCACAAGTGTTATGTGCAAGGAGGGTTGGTCTGGTCGCAAGGTATAGGAGGCTAGGGGGAGGATCGAGACATTGGTAGGAGTATATTTTGGACACTAGTATCTGTCATTTAGTGTACAATTTCTTCTCTACCTAGACTACTGACTACAGTTAGGGTTTGGGAGACACACTTACAACACATGTCAGGGGTGTGTAGCTACCTTTACATAGTGCTGCCATGGCCTGCCTATGCGCTTCGTGTAATAAATTGATGATTTAAAAAAAAAAAAAAAAATTACAAAAATAGCCCGACCTTTAAATAATCTGACAAAAAAGATGGAGAGGTGGAATTGGGGAATAGAGCAATAGACAGCATTTGAACAGCTTAAACAAGTCTTTACAAGTAGACCTTTACTAGTTGTACCTGATCTAGACAAAGAGTTCAAAGTGAAGGTGGATACCTCTAATTTTGCAATAGAAGGAGTACTATCAATTAAATGTGAAAACAGTAAATGGAGACCAGTAGTATATATTTCTAAATCGTTAAACAAAACCAAAAGAAATTACAAAATACACAATAAAGAGATGATGGCTGTAATATACTATTAGAGGCATGGAGACATTTCCTGAAAGAATCCAAAAGTAAATTTGAAGTCTGAATAAATCATAAGAACCTAAAGTATTTCATGAGCAATCAGAAGCTCAACCATAGACAAATAAGATGGGCTTTGTACTTATCAAGGTTCGACTTCATATTGAAGTACATTTTAGGGAGCAAAATAGGGAAGACAGATAGATTAAGTAAGAGGCCAAATTGGGAGGTTGAAGTGGAAAGAGATAATAAGAAACAGACACTGGTAAAGAAGAAATGGCTAGAGGCAAAGAGAATCAGAATAGCAGAAGTGGTAATAGAAGGAGTGGACTTACTAGATAAAATAAGAAAGTACAAAGCAAGAGATGACAAAGTTATAAGAGCAGTAGAAGAAATGAAGTAAGCAGGGATAAAGACGTTGAGAGATGAAGAATGACATCAAGAGAACAGTTTAATATTAAAGGAAGAGAAGGTATATGTCCTTAGGGATGAGAAGTTGAGGGCAGAAGTAATCAGACTACACCATAATATGCCTATAGGAAAACATGGAGGATAGTGGAAGATGGTAGAACTGGTGACAAGGAATTTCTGGTGGCCAGAAATCATTAGAGAAGTAAAGTGATATATAGAAGGATATGATACCTACCGATGCAATAAGAATCAAATACAACCACCAGTAGGGAAACTTATGTCAAATTCAATTCCAGAGAAAGCATGGACCCACATTAATACAGACTTCATTACAAAGTTACCCTTAGTTCAAGGATATGACTCAATCTTAGTAGTAGTAGACAGATTTACAAAAATGGCATATTTTATACCTACTACAGAGAAAACGAGTGTAGAAGATTTAGCATAACTATTTAGAGATAATATTTGAAAGCTACACAGACTACCAGATAGCATAATTTCTAATAGAGGACCATAGTTTGTAGTAGGGATTATGAAGGAGTTGAATCATATATTGAAGATTGACATCAAACTGTCGACTGTATTCTACCCACAAACAGACAGGCAAACTGAGAGGATGAATCAGAAGTTGGAACAATATCTTTGAATGTTCATTGATCATCAACAAGAAAAGTAGCCAAAATGGTTGGGAACAGTAGATTTGCATATAATAATAAGATATATGCTGGAACTAAGGTATCACTGTTATGCCAGACAATTAATTTTGGCAATATAAGTGACATTTGGAACCTAATAATCATAATATACAGCTCTTGAGAGAGAATCAGCTCCCCAGACATAACTACTAGAAGTCTAGTCATGTACTCATGAATACTATCTGAGTAGTGGAGTAGTGGCCATGATCACCACTATTAGTACCTCATAATACTTTCCGGATGGTCTCACATCATATCTATAAGATGGATTCCCTCCTAGAAGTACTTCTAAGAGCAGACTCGACCTTAGAACCCCATCAGAGGTTGTGCATCAGTCCTGATCAGCAATCCAAATATAGAAGAACAAGACGAGAATACACCAAAAGTCATTGGAAAGTGATAGAAAGAAGAAGAACCTGAGAGATGTGAGCGGGAAATAGAAAAGAGACTAAAGGAAGGTTTAGAAGAGAAATTAGAAGCAGAGACAAGTAAGATCAACAATGAAGACATGTTTGAGAGCAGTTGAACCAATGTTCAAAGAACCTCTTAAGTACCTTAGAACACTTAGAACAGGCTCAGGGTTGGCCAATAAGATAAAAAAAGTAGGTAGAAAATGGACAAGGAGTATGGAGCATAACTGTTACATGACCGGATGCAGACTCAACTTATTCTACCTGCCTTTTCGAGTAATTGGGAGGATTTCTTTCTTATCTTGTTTATTGCATTCTGGGCTTTGTAATACTAATATAATACTCTAGTAGCACAGAGAGGCACGAGAAAAAGAACTCCCATCTTTACCCTTTGTTACTCTAGAGCTGAAACTTGACTTAAGTAACTAAGAGCTCTTTTTCTCTTTTTTTTTTTTATATAAAACTCTATAAAACTTCCCTCAAGGAATATCCACTCTAAAGAAGGACTTGGACATTTGCTTGGACTAGGAGCTGAACTGCTTGTTATGTGTTTTCAGAGTAAGTTACCAATTGTATGGTCAGTTGAGAGTGAGCTTGCATGAGGGCAACATGAGATCTAGGTAGAACTGCTGTATCAATGGTGAGCCAGCCTACTAGACTAATACCTTGGACAGTAGTACTACAGTGTGAGAGGAACATGCGGCATACTTTTGAGATCTGACTGGTGAGAGTGCTCTCAAATAGAAACTAAAAACATTTTCTTTTATTCTAGTGTCTAACAACAAGTGTTTGCTATCTCATGAGTGCTTTTCTTTTATATTTGATTAACTCCTTAGTACCTACTCGGTTGCACACAATTGTAGAATGACTTAGAGATTCTAACTCTCTAACTCAATACTACCTACTTTTGTAAAAACAGTAAAGCATATTTATTTCTTATTTAAAACCATACTTCCTCCCTACAAAACAAATATAAATTTTCTTTACTACCTCCATTAATAGATGGGGAAATAAAAAGTACAATAGAAAGTACTGGAAACGAATGGAGAAAAATTGGAGATAGTGAAAAAGAAATCTGTTCTCAAAATATAATAGGAATTCATTTCTGAAAAGAATAGAAGAAGAGAGATATGAATACAAGAAAGGAATAGTAGAAGAGTGGAATGAAAAAGAGAATAAGGAAGATTGATAGAAAATATTTAGAAGAATTAGAAAATGAAGAAGAAGATATGGGTGATTTAAGGGACCTATACAACAAGCTGTGAAAAGTCCTTGGGATGAGGACCCTTGAGAGGGGGATAGTGTTATAAATTATAACATGAGAACTCTTTCTTTGTCTTTTCTTTTCTATTTTTACTTTCTATTTTTAGAATGGACTTATATAATCAGAGAAGTCACATCAATGTCACATGATTACCATAGGAAAGTAGTGCACAGACCAAGTTGAATAAGTATAAGTAGTATACTCAAATCCAGTGGAAACTCTAATGAGTTCTCTTTGTCTACTCTAATTTAGAGTTGAGAGCCACCTACCTGAGTTACTTGGGTGACCATTCCTGACATGATAAAAGAAAAGGCCTTACTTTGGATGTCCTTACTGTGGAACTCATATCTGTCTATGACTACTCTGAACATGATTGTTTTGCTGATAAAAAGGATAAAAAAGCCAAATCTGACCAAATAGCTCTCTTCACCAAGCCTTCATTATCTTTAAATAACTCTAAAAAAAGGGAAAAGAAAACAAAGCACCTTAACAAAGTAAAGAAACCTTGAACTCAATCTACAGATACTAAATGTTATACCTGTGGTCAAGAGGGACATTGGGCTCCTGAGTGCACTTCCAGAGTCAATAAGGACTCATCTCAGTCTGGAGTTTCTGCTAATCTTGCTATTGAACAGCTATAGTTCTCAGGAGTATGTGAAGCTAGCAAAATGCTCATGGCATCTACTGACACTATTTTGAGCACTGATACCCTTCTAGATTGTAGTACTACATCACACATGTTCACTAGTAGAGAGCATTTCATCACTTACATGGAATCCTCCAATGAATTTGTTACCATTGGTAGCTATAACAAAGTTTTTGTAGCTGGTTGAGGTTCAGTTTTTTTCTCTGCAAAGCTCCCCAGTAGTTGGTTGAGTATTACCCTTCAAAATGTCCTTCATATTCCTTATCTAGGCACTAATCTCATTAGCCTTGGTGCCCTTCACCATAAAGGAGTATTTGTTCAAAGTTTCAATAAAGAACTTGCAATCTTCAAGAATAGTAAGGAACTCTTTAGAGCCTCCTTAACAGGCTCAACTGGAACCTTATATCATATTCAGTGCACTTCCCCAGTCACTGGTACTGCTTACCTGCCTAGTAGCTTTCTCAGTATGTGCTTGTAACACCAATATATGAGGTACTTGAGTCCCCAAGCTATAGATTCTATGCAATGTCAAAATCTAGTCAAAGGCCTCAAAATTAGTATATCTCGTGAGTTTGACCACATCTGTAGTAGTTGTACTAATGGCAAATTGCACTGTTTTTCCTTCTCTAACTCCAACAGCACTCATTATACAAAGATAAAGCTTGTTGTTATGAACATTACTGGTCTAATGTTAGTTCCAACCTAGAATAACTTCCTCTATGCTCTAATAATAGTTGAAGTCAGTTGCAGATATCCAGTAGAAAGGCTCCTATGTACCAAGAAAGACATTGGTGTTACTATTTGCAATGTTTTATATCATGAACCAGCCCAGTTTCAAAATTGTATGATTAGAGGGATAGAAAAAACAAAAACTCTTCTCTGATGGATTAGACAAACAATGCTAAAATTAGAACAAGAGATAAGATAAGATAAGAGGTCACATGACAGATCACCCAATAGAACCTTCTAGAAGAATTATAGAAAATTACTTAAGTATACATATAAACAAATAACATTTGTGTATAAGTAGATAAAGTAATTCACAAAGGAACTCTATCGAGTTCTCTTTATTCTCTCATAAATGTTAAGTGTGATAAAATAGTTGTCTTGACTAGCTTGTCATTATATCCTAGTTATACTTGAAAGACAGTCCAGGTTGAAAGTACGCTGTTTACACTCTAACAATAGATCAGAATTTGTCAATGACATAATGAGCACCTTCTGTTGCCACAATGATATCATTCATGAGATCACCATTCCCTACACTCCAGAATAGAACAAAATAACCAAACAAGCTATTATTGTATTTTTTGAAATGGTTCGTTCAATGCTCTATACTGCAAATATTAGCTTGCAATACTGGAGCAAAACTTTCTCTTATGCAGTTCACATTAGAAGCCTATCTGCTATAACTGGTTTGAATGGTACTGTCCCCTATAAGGTATGGACAGGCCATAAGCCTGATATATCTCATTTATGAGTTTTCAGCTCACTAAGATGGACACATGTACTAAGGCAGGTGTGTAGAGGCAAACTAGAATCTCAGGCAGTCAAAGTCCAAATGCTCAGTTGGTGGGTAGATGAAACAAAAGGTGATTGTCTTGAAGACCTTGAGAATGGCAAATTAATAACCTTTTAAGATGTTAGATTCTTCAAAGATAACTCACTAAGTGATTTGGCATCCATGAAAGTTCAAGATGCTCCTGTCAACAACAAAAATATCAATACTCTAGTTAGCAATGTCATTTAAAAGGACATTATGACATTCTCTCCAAGGAATCTCCTTTTCTACTTGCTGTCCTACTATTTGATGATATAGAAATTAACTCTCCTACAAAAGTTGGTGGACCTAACGAAGTTGCAAACTTACCTTTTCTCCCAGCTCCACACTGTTCTGGACATAAACAAAAAACTCCAAGCTATTTTGCACTCATGGGTATTAATGATGTTACTATACTAGGTAATGTTAACTTCACTTTTATTGCAGTTGCTAAAGAATCAAAAACTTACCAGGAGACTATTTATTTCCCACACTCAAAGCAGTGGGAGCAGGCTATAAAATCAGAGTTTGCTCAACTTCAAAAGTTAAATGTCTTCAAGGTAGTTAATAACTTACCTAAGGAATAAAAGGCTGTGAGCAGCCACATTGTCTTCTGTGAGAAACAAGATAGGCATGGGAACTTAATCAAATTCAAGGCACATATAGTAGCTAAAGGCTTTTCATAGATATCTGGAGAAATTTTCATAAATACTTTTTTATTGGTTGCCAAGTTTTCTATCTTTTAGATTTTCCTTGTTTATGTGGCTTGCCTGGACTGGGACCTTCACCATGTTGACATTGTCACTGCTTATCTCTATGGCCCTTTGGATAAAGAAATATATATGGTTGTACCTAATGGTATTGAAAACTCAGGATCTGATCACTACTGGAAACTCAAAAAGGCTCTCTATGGTCTTAAACAGGCTAGAAAACAGTTGTAAGGAATAGTCATCCAAGCATCTCAGGTAGACAGCTTCCAACTCTAAGTCAGAGTCAACAAAGAGAACTTGTTAAAGCTCTCACTAATTAGTTCAGCTACTTATATACAAATGTGTGTTTACAAGTATTTGTCTAACTACTTTTATCCTGTGCATCCCTTTTGAGTCTTAATGTCCCACATGTATTCAATATTACATAAGAAAAAAAAAGTAGAAGTAAAATAATCTGCCACTGTAGATTATCTCATTCATCTACCATTTTATAACAACAGTGGAAGAAGCATTTGCACAAAGTTTTGATTAAATTTGGATTTATTTGTGTGTTTGCTGATGACTGCCTTTATATCAAGTGTCATGAAGGGAAAATCACCTTTTATTAATCCTGATCTTTGTTGACAACATAGCTATTGTAGGACCTGATGGATACTACATAATCTCCTTCAAGTCATTCCTGGATAAAGATTTTGAGATTACCAACTTAGGCAAGCTCAAGCACATGCTTGGAGTTTTAGTTACTAGAGATCATTTGAGACACCTCATCTATCTTAACCAAACAGCCTACATTCAAGTCCAGTATCTACATCTCTTGCTGTTAAACACAACCTCACCCTATCCCAGTCACCCACAACTGAGATAGAAAAGTGTGCTTACAAAGATTACTCTGGTAATCTTCACTATCTCTCATTGGTAGGCTCACTTCTTTTTGCAACCCAGACCAGGCCAGATATCCAAAGTGCATTCTATGCTATCTCAAGTACACAACCAACTACAACCTCATATTAGGAAAGCAAGAGGAGGGAAATTTTGATTTAGTAGAATAGTCAGACTCTAATTGGGCTTAGAACTATGATGACCACAAATTAACTAGCAGTTTTGTTTTTGATGTTATAGAAAGCTCTATTTTCTAGTCCTCCAAGAAGCAGACCACTATGGCAACCTTCTCTGTAGAGGCTGAGTACATTGCTTTAGCCAATGCTACTAAAGAAGCTATTTGGCTTCATATTCTGTTCACTAAACTAAATTTCCCCTCTACTATGGCAACTGTGATTTATGCTAATAATCAAGGTTGTATCACCTTAGCTAATAATTCAGTATCTCATTTTCATGCCAAACACATTGATATTTGTCATCACTTCATTTGAGAACATATCAAACACTGAGAGATCAGACTCAACTACATTTCTACCAAGGACATGTTGGCTAATGTTTTTACCAAAGCTCTCCCTCGCAAGGTCTTCAAAAAATTCAGAAATCTTTTAAAAGTCCTGCTATTGTGTCATAGTTGTGCTATGGACCAGTAGTCACATACTGTATGGTTTACCATTCTATCAAAAGGGCGATGTTAGCAAGACTACTTGCTAACGAGGGTCCAGCTATTTATATAGTTCATTGAACAAGTATTTTGTTATACTTCCATGGCACTATTTAATAGTCACTTTTTTGTGATACATTGAATTAATGCCTCAATGAGTAAAAGTGATGAAGTATGTTTCAAAAAATTTATTTACCTTTCATTATTTCTTTTCTTATCTCTTCAATTATGTTCCAGAATAACCATAAATATCATTTTCATTCTTCCTATATTTTATTAATTTTTTTTCTAGCAATGTATATAGAGATACCTGAAACATATTTATTCTTAGATAAATAGTTGTATACTTGTATTGTACATAAGGTATTTATTATATAAGCTCTAAGACTAGTTGTTTCTATTTGGTCTTAAATGTGTATACCTTTTATATTTCCTTCCAAACATTTAATCAACTAAGTCATTTCTATCTGGTTGTAATTTGGCCCAATACTTCTTAGTCTCAAAGATATACCTGTGTATTTTAGCTATCAGCTGTTTGTAACTACCTAGTAATAAAGAAATTAGTCTGAGTGATTAAAAGTTCATGAACCCAATTATTTGTCAAAATATCCTACAATAAGTTCTAAGAATAAGAAAACAACATATAATAAATTATAAAAAGAAAGTGAGTTAAAGAAATAGTCCACTATAAGTCCAAATAGGTCAAACAATATAAAACAAGCTCTAATTGTCTAACACAAGTCCCAATATGTTGTTGGTTATATTACTCTCAAACCAGAGGTTATTCAGATAAAACTGGTCAATAAAATTTAGTTGTTCTTAGATCATAGTATTATTTTGGCTTCATCTGTCATTCATAATATCCTAGGTATGTTATCTCATGTTCTAACCTATTCATGTACTTATCCAGTATTAAAAAAGACTATTGCAGTAATATCTTTGCAATAGTAGTATCATAAATTGCCACTTTTCTAAGGCAATATTTTTATTTATTTAATTTCCTTTTATTAAATACACAGGAACTAATTATCAAAATGAAAACAGTAACTCAAAGGAGATGTATAAGAATCATGTAATGTATACAAATAATATATTTGTATAAGTAGTATACATAAATTAACAAAGACTAATAAGTTTTCCTTATCAACTTTAACATAAAGTAGATATTGAACTAAGGTTGTCTCAATCAAAGCTTAACTTCTTATACTAGAACTCATTAACAAGAGTGTTATGTGTTTTCTTTAATAGTATCTAAGTATAAAATAACTTCAAAACAAATAAGAGAATTACTAAAATTACAAACATAATAATAATGCTAGCTTTCTGTCATATCCAGAAATTTCTTAATTATTTTCTTTTTATTTATTTTATTAAATTATTATTATTATTATTATTCTTTTCATAGTAAATCTTTCAGTTTCCTAATCTCTTGTAATTACACTGTAGTCCATACTCTATATACATTTATTTTTTTGGATTGAGTATATATACTATATAGTTACATTGTAGTTTTTCAGTTTGTAAATTAACATTACTTATGTTTATTTCTCCTCTTTCTATATATTTTTTTTCCAACTCATACTTTAACAATTCCATTACTCTGACCACAGTCTGTCTTCATACCCTGTATAATAAATTGCTAATCAAAAAAAACCCCTATCACTCCAAAGTTAGCAACCAATACAACAATAGAAGATCAGGGTGTAATACACAAGTTGAAGTCAAAGTTGTTTCTTCTATTGTCAATGAGATAATCTCTAAATCTTACTTGATAATACTCTGGATTTCATGTTTCTTTTTTTCTTTCTTATTTGATAGCATACTTGTAATTAAGTTTTGGATAATCAATTTGCTACCTCTGACACTACTTCATAACAGAATTTACAAACTCAAACCAGTTTCTGTCATTCTAGATTATTTTCTTCAAAATCTTCTTATATTTATAATATTTATTAATATTTTTTCATGTCTTCTTCTCATTGGTCCTTTTCTTTTCTTTTTTCTGATAGCAACTCTACCCTACTTATGGACTGAGTCCCTAGACAATTTACTTTTAGCCTTCTTTAAAAATCAAAATCTCTCCATCCCACTTTGTTCTGTACTCCAGTGTAAAATTCCTTATCTTTTATTCATTATTTTTAGTGATTTAAACTAGGTGATAACCATGATGAAGATCTATCTTAGTATAGACATGAGCTTTGCAAAAGAAGTCAAAGAGGTCAGTTATTAACAAAAGTAGATATTAGTTTTTTTTAATAATGCAATTGATTTTGTGAAAGTTAATGCATAACTAGAGAGATCTGTTCTTTTTCTTAACAAAAAGAACTAGCACTCCATGAAAAGATGATATTAGTCAGATAAAGCTATTAGTTAAATTTTTGTCAATAAACTTTTTGAGAGCTTGTTTTAACATAGACAATGAATAAATAGTACACACTAAAGGTTGTGAGTTCTCATCCAAAACAATTTAGAGATCATAAGAATGATGAAAGGCAAGTGTTTCTACTTGGGATTTGCTAAAGACATCAGCAAACTTGTAGTACTCTTCAGAGACATTAGAAAAATTGACTATATTAAAAACAGAAGTTGATTTTGTCTACATTATAAAATAAAGGAAGAGATAGAAGTTTATAAAGCCTGGTAGTCTTAATACACAAACAAAGGCCAATGCACTGATAAAGACAATATAAGGTTGCTTGGAATGAGACCTAGAAGTTTTAGAAGTGGTAAACTACAGAGAAAGTTCTACTAGAATAAACAAAGGATGAACCAAGGTTATATTAGGTTGGACAAAAGTAAGATTATCAAGTAAAAATGGTGGTCAGAAAAATATTGACCCAGAGATCCAGTCAATCAACAAATTGTAGTAGATGAGCTAAAAGTGACCTAAGATCAAAAAACAGAAAAAATCAAGTAAGATGATATAAAAATCAAGATTTATGCATTCATCAAAGAAAAAAGTTATAGGCATAAAAACTACCTTAGAAATAATATTATTTGAGGTTCTATCAAAAAGTCATAATTCTACAGGTGGAGTAAGAGATATAGGCAGAAAGTGTCCATGAGCAAAAAAAGAGTTTATAAAGCAATGAGTCAAGCCAGAATCTATTAAGGATATACATTGATGTAATCTAGAGCACATACCAATGGAGATGTCAAGACTAAACAGAGCAAGTTGGGATCAGAAAGAGCAAACACATTAAGGTATATTGAACTTATGGTAGTATAGATAAGTTCAATGTGATCCTTAGTCTGTGCAAAGTTTTGAAAACTGTATTCTGAGAAATTTTTACAAAGTGTGTAATAACAAAGTAGGTTGAGATAACTTTCTTATCACACTCAATGTTTATAAGAGAATGAAGAGAACTCAATGGAGTTTCTCTGTGAATTGCTCTACCTACTTATACACAAATATTATTTGTTTATGTATATGTTTAAGTAATTTCCCGCAATCCTTCTAGAAGGTTTCATTATATGACTCTTATTTTATCTGATCTTATTTCCTATTCTATTTTTAACACCCTTTGTCTAATCCATCAGAGAAGAGTTTCTGTTCTTCCCATCCCTTTAGTTATACAATTTTAGAACTAGGCTGGTTCATGACAAAGTGCAGTTTTCAAATTCTTAACAGTTGCTAACTGGATCTTGACAGATTATTTTCTTAGACATTAGTTTACCTTGTGGTTCTTTGATCTGTAGTATAAGCAAAGATTATTTTCAAAACAGTGTTTTTGCTCATTGCTATTGAGTGTTAGGACCCACAGGACAATCCCAGATTTCCTTCAGAGGATATGAGGTTAAGACAAGGAGAACTTAACAGAGTTCCCTCTATGAATTGCCTAGCTATTTAGATAATTACAAGTGACTATGCTAAGGCTATTCTAAGAGAGAACAAGGTATCTATGGACTACCATTTGTCAAGTCCTGAGTATCTTTCCATATCAAACAGCTTCTGCCCATATGTTCTCCTACACATGGTAGCTGTCTAATAGGCGTGTGATCAACACGTGTCTTTGCTTGTCCTTTTATTAATAATATGGCATTCCCATGCTGTTGTCATAAAGTTGTTACTGTTGTATAGTCGTTAATTAATTAAATTAATAAAGAAAAAGATAAGTGTCAGAGCAAATCATAACATTGAGCTCACTATCTTTGTTTAATTTGTTAGAGAAGTTAACACAAAGGATAGATAGTGAGAAAGACTTAGGTACAATACTTAGCAACTTAGAAGCTAAACAAGTGGAGGAGAGAGCTAATAATAATAATAGAACAGGAGATGACAAAAAAGCCTGAAAGTGGACTAGAGCAGTATCATGAATTGCCTTTTCTCTCTAAGTCAATATTTATTTTATTTTATTTTCATTTAATTATGTAATATAGTTGGATCAGTAAATAAGGACAAATAATTGGACATGTATAAGTAGTAGACACAATTTAGCGAGAACTCTAACGAGTTTTCTTTGTCAACTCTGACTTAGAGTAGAGTTAAGCCTGAGGTCACTCACCAAGGACTAAACTCTTACAAGCAGTATATGGAGCAGACAATGGAGCAGAAGCAGACGTACTTTGTCTATGGTTATGATTGTGTACTGCATTATTTTCAGTACTATGAAAACAGTTCTGCTCACAGTTGTGTTCCTAGTGGTAATTATTATAGGTGATTACCAATTGGTACATGGTATGAAAAGAAGTAGGTTTATTCTGCTTACAGATAGAAATGGGATTCTGGAGGTAATTTAGAAGTCTCTGATAATAGCAATAGCAAAGGATATTTTAACTGTGCTGTGTACTGCATGAATTTCATATTATAGATAATAATTTTTTATTTCTGGGCTTTATCCAGAGATTATTGATCAAGCTAGCTGTATCTCTAACTAGGTCTGACAATTCAAAGTGAACTTGGAGCTCTTCCACAAACAGATACTAGGAGATTAACTAGAACTATAGAAAATCTTGATCTTCCTATTGGAGCATGACTTCAAACCAGTCTTGAGTCACTTGAGACAAGTATGCCATTGTAAAATTGATCTTTGTCTTGTTTGAAGGGAATTAATTAGAGTTTGACTAGAAGTAAAGTTGACATTAAAATAAAAAGTGGTTGAGCTTGTGAGAGTCTGATCTATTAAAAGTATTGGGGATACAGGCATTTAGTTATTTAGGTTTGGGTAGTTTTAAAGATCCTTGATTGAGGTTTTTGGAAAGTCAGAGAAAAGCATTAGCTAGCTGATCATTGAGATTGTGGTTAGTAACAGCAAAAGAAACAGATGTGTAGAACAACACCAAAGTAGGAGCAAGGATATCAATTTACTCAGGATCATCAGCAGCATAGAGAATAGAGATAGGGTCCATATCATGAAGCTCTGTGAGGTTTGTTGGAATTGGCAACAATACTTCAAATATGCTATATTTCTTTTGAGTGATTTGTTATGCCTTTTGAACTCACTAATACTTTAACAACATTCTAATATTTTATAAACAAGATCTCCTTGACATATATATAGTAGTCTATCTTGATGACATCCTAATCTACTCTGATGATATTTCACAATATCAGAGTTGTGTAAAAAAAGTTTTGAAGTGACTTTGCAAATCTAGACTGTATACCAAAGTAAAAAAGTGTGAGTTCTACTCAGACTCTGTTGAGTACTTAAGTTATGTTCTTTCTCTCTTTGGTTTGACTATGTTAAATACTAAAGTGAAAACAATTTAGAATTGGCCAGAACCCAAGAAAATCAAGGATATCTAATTATTCCTAGACTTTACCAATTTTTACAGATGTTTCATTTACAATTACTCTGATATACTTATTTCACTCACTTACCTTACTAAAAAAAGACACTCCTTGGAATTTTAATGACAACTGTTGAAAATCCTTCAATTCTCTCAAGCAGGCATTTATAACTGCTTTGATTCTTACTCATTAGGTTTCCAATACTCAATTGATCATGAAAACCAATGCCTCTAATTATGCTCTCACTGCAATTCTCTTCATTATGACTAACAATAATCAAATTCACCTAATAGCCTTCCATTTCTGTACCTTCACTTTCTCCAAGCTCAACCACAATGTTTATGATAAGGAGCTACTTGCTATATTTAAAACTTTCTGAATCTGGTAACATTACTTAGAGGGCTTTGAATCTCCAATTGACATCATGACAGACCACAAAAATCTTAAATACTTTTCAACAACTAAAGTCTTTTATTGGCTAATTAATGTGTTCAAGATCCTTCAATAATGTTCTGAATGTTAATTGAGCTAGATATGTCTTTTAGGACAATGGACTTTGGTAGTTTTGGCTTGGAAGAAGTAAGTGGAACATCCCTTCTTTCCCTCTAACTACCACTATGGTTAAGTCAAATATTCCCAATAAACCATTTCCTTTCAGAGCTTATCCTTCTAACCTCCAGGCTATCTCTCCTAGTGTTGGTGAGTTCCCAGACTCACTCAACTTATTCTCTCACTCCAGCTTTAAAGCTGGCAAACACGTCTACCCCAGAGGATACTCATACAGATGTCACATTATCAGATGCTCCTCTGTGTTATAAAACAGCAGATGAGCTAAACAATCTGCAGTGGCAGATTATTTTATTTCTTTTTCTTTTCAAATAATTATGTAATAATAAATGCGCATGGGACATCATGACTCAAAAGAGATGCGCAGGATAAAATAGTTAGGCAAATACTTGTAAACACATATTTGTGTATAAGTAGCTGAGCCAATTAGTGGAAACTCTAATGAGTTCTCTTTGTCAAACTCTGACTTAGAGTGCGAGTGAGGTTAAGGTTACTCAACCAAGACTTCAATTGTTATACTCTGGAAGTGTCTCTGCTACTGAAGACTCAAGGAAAGCATCTCCTAAGCCATTCTCTTCCTCTTCTTCTAAAGAAAGTGATGAGGATAACGGTCCCAAGACACCTACTGCCTCTAGGACCACCAAAGGCAAGCTCTCTTCTCACAGAATTGCCTCTCTGCAGTTCTCTGCTGCTCCTTCATTCTTTGCTCCTCAAGGGAGCACACAGGCTATGAGTTGGGATGACCAAGTAGCTGCTGAAGAGAGTAGGGGCCTTGCCTCTGGGGTGATCTCTACCCCCTAGGCCTCTTTGTCAACCAGTTTGATGCCTCATGGCTCAAACCATGAAACAGCTGAGTCAGCCTCCCAATTGGGGGTGGCAGTGCAGAGCCAGGCACCTGTGATGTGACAGGTGACCATGACATACTAGTTACTAGTAATAGTGACTACTTACATCATACATCACAACCTGTGACAAGTAACATTGTCACACATGATGTCACAAATGATTGTGACCTGTGGGATGGTGAACATCATGTCATATCATTGTCTGGTCACCCTGGCTATATTGAGAATAATGCCAGAGTTATTGCTTTTTCTGTGATGCGCATTACTCACTTCATTTAGAAGCATTCAATTGGAAGCTGCTCTATTGAGCAGTTTCCTCCTATCTTAGAAATAGGCTCTATTATATGGCAGCTATTCCAAACTATGTCTACTTCAGGTTGGGATCGCTTCAAAATCTCACCTCTTTCTGATTTTTTTTTTTTTTGTTCAAAAATTTATAATGTGGTGCTTGATCACAGTCCGTAGCAGACTATCTACAACAAGTAGCCTACTGGCGCCTCAAGGACCATGACTGTCCCTTCACTAGCAAGAGACACTATCAGTATCAGAGGAGAGATCTGTCCTAAGAGAGGAGAGAAAACTAGATACAGGTTGCCCGGAACCAACCTTCGAATAACACGTCCAAGTCCAAAGACCTATCATGCCTAG
>Ga0153966_100159_pt1 | contig 43691 bp, 38 predicted proteins | sample TSFL050MetaG_FD_104738 | JGI IMG/M metagenome (GOLD analysis project Ga0153966, IMG submission 104738) | Attine ant fungus gardens microbial communities from Florida, USA - TSFL050 MetaG | ecosystem: Host-associated > Fungi > Mycelium > Unclassified | place: USA: Florida, Paynes | collected... | reverse complement strand
TCACAGGAGTTGAAGCGAGTGAGTAAAAAGATGGGTGGGTTTCTCGATGGTCGCAATGAGAATGCGTGTGTTATCAGAGGAGGAAGAGGATGTCATTTCTGGTATCAAACCTTGGAATACGTCGGCTAGAAGCATCAGAGTTCCCATCTATGTTCGTTCGCAGCAGATTGTTACAACGGATCTATGGATGATTGACCAATAATGTGCATCAACACTCAAGAAAAAGTCGTTCAATGAGTGCACTCTCACTCAGAGCTGGTGTAAGAGAGAGCCCATATTATTTACATACCACACACATGAGTAGCCATTTAAGTCTGTAGTAGACATGTCACACAAAGTCGGAACGAGCTACAACCCGAGACATGACAGCAGATAAGTGGGAAGGCAGGCATCATGCTTTGGACAGCGGATAGCCCAGCTAACATAAAGCTCCTCTTATAAATATACAATACCAACCCAACTAATCCTCAGTTGTCCATCACAGAAGTGAAGTCCCTTGGATGCTCTTTTCAATGGTAATGTGTGGAAGAAGCTACTCCCCTGGATATATAATGGATGCTCTCAATATGCAACCATTATTGTGGAATTCACTTTCACTGCTCCTTGGCCATTTTTGCCAATTCTCGAGATGATCTCTTCAACTTCACGTCAGGGCGTTGGGTGTAAGTCTCATTACAATTGCAAACTTTTTTTGACTTGTAGTCTCTACCCTTCAGCTACAACGAGGCTCTTCGCCATAAGGAACGAAGGCTCGTTTTTGATGTCGACGGGCTACGTCAACTTGCAGCTGAGGCCGTCAACCAAAGCATTTCTGATGTCGTCAGCTTGTCGAAGCTTGCCGAGGGTGGATTCAATCGAACTTTTCTCATTACTCTACGTGACGGCCAGCAGATGGTTGCCCGTGTCCCATACCCTATGACTGTCCCAAAGTACTATGCCATCGCCAGTGAAGTTGCCACAATCGAGTACATGCGTTCCTCTGGGTTGCCTGTTCCTAGGATATACGGATACTCGCCTGACTCGGAGAACGCTGCTGGAACGGCATATATTTTGATGGAGTTTGTGCAAGGCTCCAAGCTCAGCGAAATCTGGCGCGACCTAAGCGACCAGGAAGTCATTTCCGTCATCTGCCAGCTCACTCAACTTGAGTCACGGATGATGTCCCGCTGGTGGGAGCCTATATTTCAGCAAAGACTTGGACAAAGTTACCACGGGATTGGGCATGCCCCTGGACGACAAGCGTTTCTGCGTTGGTCCTGATACAAGACTGCCACTGTGGTTTGGGAGGAGAGCAGAGCTTGAGGTGAATCGAGGACCATGTGGGTCATTTTCTGCCTTATCATGATCATGTTCTGAAACTGACCAATAACCATAGATGAAAGCGCTGAAGCAGCTCTCGTAACAGCAGCATGCAAAGAAATTGCTTACCTGAAACAATTCGGCCAACCAATTCTGCCGCGGCGGCGTGAAAGAAGGCGCAGTTACCGGTACCAGCAACAATTACCGTCGTCCCACATTCACAACTTGGAGCGGTACCTCAGCCTCACCTCGTCACTCATCCCTAGGGACTCTACTCTCAGTCGCTTTTGCATCCGCCATCCAGACCTTCAGCACAACAACATCATGTCGAGATCGCCCGACTCTGGCTGCCAAGTTGTTGGCTTAATTGACTGGCAACACGCCTCTATTCTGCCTATGTTCCTCATCGCCGGAGTTCCACAACGCCTCCAGCACTATGATGATGGTGTTTCAAAGTATATGACACCACCCTCTCTACCAGAAAATTTCAAAGACTTGAAGGCTGCTGAGCGAGGCCACGCAAAGTTTCTCTACCGTTGCCGCCTTGTTCATTATCATTATATTACCAGCACAGCAGAATGCAACGAGCTCCACTACCTTGCCTTCAATGATCCCTTGTACGCACTCCGTGGCCGTCTCTTTGAACAGGCTAGTGCTCCCTGGGAGGGTGAGAGTTTTGATCTGCAAATTGTGCTCATCGAAGCAATGGAGAGATGGGAGGAGCTTGGGGGAGGAGGTGTGTCGTGCCCCACCACATTCGACAATAAGGCCCTATTCGAGACGATGATGCTGAGTAAAGAACTGAGTCAAGCGGAAAGGGTCTTTGAGGGCTGGCAGGCCATGACTGACATTGGGCAGGATGGCTGGGTGCAGCCTGGGGACTACAGGTATGCCGTGGCGTTCTTGAAGAAGAGGAAGAAGGAGGCATTGGCAGGGGCCGAGTCGGCGGAGGAACGGGAGGAGATTATGAATCACTGGCCTTGGGACGACATTGACGAAGAAAAGTATATGTAATGAATATGGCCAATTGGCTCTCGTTCTTCAATTTTATCAATGCAGGGAAAATGTCTTTCTCAGAAGAGGAGTTTGATGCCGTTGTATTGATCTTGGTACATTGGTATCCTTGATTATCATGAGGCGTGGTCTGTCGGTTGCTGGAGCTACATAAGACGCTGTTCTACGAGGACTGTGAGCCTGTCACAACCACACCATACTCCTTCCTCCCATAGATATATATACCCCAGACATTGGGCTCTTTGTAACCCTCCGTATCTCGGTACTAAGTTTGCTTGTTGCGGAATAGAAATGCTGAATCCAAAAAAAAAAGAACTATTATATGACTTGTCATGTGATTGATATAACAAAATATTTATGATCAAGGTGGTTCATAACAATATACAAACTGTTGTAGAAAGGAAGCATAGTGTACTTACTTCAACACAATGTCAACTCCACTCAGAATTAGTAGAGGGTTCAAGTTGGGCTGGAGGCCCAAATGAAAACCTCATAGAAATGATGTGAATTATCTAAGAGAATAACTACATAATTGTTTTATCACTTAGCACCTGGGAAAATGTAGGAAGTCACCACACCAAACTTTTTCCCAGCACTTGGTTTGGAAACCTCTCCCAACACTTCCTAACTTGGGAATTCTCGGGGTCAGGTAAGGGCACGAGCACCAACATTAGGTTTACTTCCCCATTTGGTTTTGTGGAATGGCACAGCTAAGATCTGCAACCATGGCTGTTTTACAGTGATATCAGATGCTTAAATGCAGGGAAATAACAATCTTCTCTGCTGACTTTTTACTCATAAATGTCTAGCCCAAACTTTTCTTCCTGTAGAATCGTTGATGTTGACCACATTACAAGCTTCCTCTTCCATACAAAGTGGAGTGCCGCTCCCGTCTCTACTGGGTCTAGACGACCTGGATGATATCCCAGAGTCTTGTTCAGGACAATCGTACACCACAACAGTATCTTCTGCCAAACAGCCAGTCTCTCCTACTTTGTTGAGCTCCAAACAAGTAGTGATTATTACATCGAGCCCAACATATACGACCATCGTTCTATCCAACAACAAACACGAAAGTAAGTGCTTGACCTCAAATCTCCCCCAGAGAACACAATTGGGGTCAATATTGTCACATCAGCAGAAGGAAAGTTAATATATCAGATACATCCACACACCAGTTGGACTGTCCTTCAGCTTCTTGGCGGGGTCAAAACACAAGTGCAAAGTCTCGGGATGATGCACAGCAGAAAGTCATTGGTACATCACCAGAAGTAACAGAAACACAGAATCATACCAAGAAGGTAAGTCGACCATCTCTTGTGCATCTCCTGCGCATCTTTAATCTCTCCTTTTCCCTCTCCTTTTCCCCCTAGCGCGTTTCTACTGCAAATAAAATCTGTTCTCAATGTTTCTTTGGATGTTGCCCACGTGCTACTCGTCCTTGGATCAGATTTTCTCGATCTGGCTCCCATTCCGGGCCTCTCGCTTGCAGCAAGGTTGTTAGTTGAAATCTGGGATGCAGTACAAACAGTCAATGTATATTTCTTCCCGGAATACCCTATCGTATAGATCATCAGATATGTTTTTAGCAAAACACTTGACTTGTTTACTGTTGAAGTGAACCGACGAGTCGATGACGTCCCTTTCTTTCCTACCTACGTCATGATCCCATTCTCATATAAATAGTTTTTCCTGCACCTTTGTACCTCAGCCGTCTACCACATCGGGTGACGACTGAGACTTACTGTTACTTCTAGTTTTTACAACTGACTGGACAGTGTGCTGAAACTCTCATTTCAGTTCATCAGGAAGTCCATGATGCAGGAATTTCTGTCACTCTCGAGCTGCAGGGATCCTGCAACAAGCTGCACGAGCTGGTATCTCCCATTCATTAGTTATCTCAAATCTTATGGTTTATCAACAGAGCTTTTGAAAATGTCAAGCGATTCTTTATCAAAAAGGCACATCGATCCTCCATCAAACCCTACCTGAAACGAAATGATATCATGCATAGCATCAGCTCCTGCGATGCAGAAATACGATCAGCATTGGACATGTTCCATGTATGTATTCCCCTCTGGTTTATATATCCCTGGTACCATCTACAGATCTCTGTTTCAATTCGCATCCTCAAGCAAAATCAGGAATCGGAAAGAAATCGACATATTGAAAATGAGGCTCTCCTTGCTGCCGTGTCCTCTCGAAGGGGACAGGAACCGGATTCTAGTGATGCCCCCATTTTATTGCTGGAGTGCCGACCTGCATTAAGATATGCATATTGTTCCTGGTTGGGCAAGTTCGTTGTTGTATTGCTCACAGTCCTTGTTGTATCTATTTTACACTGTCTTTTCATCAGTTATCTTTCTCTTAATCTATGGTTTTCCTAAGCATAAATACTGCAGCGTTAGCACCATGTTCTTGCACGTCTTCAACAGACAAAATGTCGCTTTATCTCATATTTTTACATACATACCAATCCATTTGTCAGTGACAAGTATATATAACCGTTCCTCCCCTCAGCTACACATACGCAATATGCCCATTTGGTCTACAAAAGTTCTAGTGTGTACTGCTTCCCTGTCATAGAACAACTTCATTTACTGAAATAGCAATAAATACAACGTCATCTCCCTCTTGTTGTTATCACCAAAATTTTCACACATATAGCACAGTGGACCATGGGAAACGCGCATCTGAGCAGATGATGACAAAAAATCACAATCACTCCCATCCTTGCGGATATTGGTTGTCTCGTTCTGGGTTTCCATGAGGACCTCTCTACGGCTACCTCTAGAAACAGAGGGTATAGGATATGGAAATGAGTCAAGATAGTCAAACGGACCTGTGACAGAGAATGTAGAGCTTTGACGAACGATGGGTCTTGTGGCGTGTGGGCAAGGTCTGTGGTAAAGCAGGCGGTTGAGTGGAAACGTGAAGCGGGACGGAGAGGTTCTGACATCGTAAAAGGTGATACGGGCATGTCTATAGGAGGACAAGGTCTGGATCGTAGCCCTGTCATTGGTCTTTCTGTAGGACTTGATTGTAGACTTGTTGTCCAGCTTGTTCTTGAACGTCACGGATGCTGACTTGTCAGCGGGGATGACAAGGCTCCGTGCATAGACGATCTTCTTCTTGACTTGAGCTTAACAAGGGTCAGCATTGGAAGTCGCTCTATGTGGGTAAGAATGATGACAGTGGTGGATAAAATGGTAAACGAAGGCTGCTGGGCATGTCCCAAGCGGAGCTCAGAGACAGGGAGTTGCTGGTGTGCAGTGGAGGCATTTTCTCAAGTTGGAGATGAGGAACACGATGGTGGACTAGAGATCCCGGGCGCCAGCCTTGTACTTATCGAGCCCTTTGAAAGTGGCAGCAAGGAAATGGCGAGAGGAGGAGGGCATATGTGATGTCCGACGAGCAGAACTCGAAAAAAGTCATTTCTACTGACAAATGATAAATAAATGAGAGGGCGCACTTTTTACTGTATCCTCACCACCAGACATTATGTCAATCTAAGGCACATGTAGAAATACTTCAAAGTTTGAGAAAGATACAATCGAGATAATGTGACTTGACGACCTGGAAAATAACATTTCAAATGCTCTAATGAATCATTTTCCGAAAATATTCGCTTGTCCACATGTTCCTTTCTTTCCGGCGCAGAACGCGTGGCAGTGAGCAGGGTGTCTCCATCTGCATTACTCTATCCAGAATCAATATTTTTCAGGAGAACTTGCCCCTTCTCAGGTCACTCGCAAGACACCCAAGATTGATTCAAACATCGTTTCCGACTTATAGCGAAAGGTTTTTTGTTCTTGGAAGGGATACGCAGAAGTAGATGAGATGAGATGGTTGGCTCGGATAGGGGATATGGGCATTGGAGCACCAATTCTGCTGCAGCTGGTGAACTCGGAATGGAAGAAGGTGGGAAATGTTGGTTAGATGGATATACGGAAGGAGATCTTGAGTAGTCTTCAAGTGGATTAAGTCTTGATAAAGGGAGGAAAATAGTTGCAAAAGAAGTATACATTAAACACAGGTTCTGAAAACCGTTTGTCAAATAGGCACATGCGATGGCTGGACTGACATGTTTTGTTAGAACTTGGTCATAATTCTACATATTTGAGATCTGGTCGCGTTGCTTGCTCGCTGTCAGCATGTGTGTGAAACCTGCAAGAGACGACATGCCAGGATTGATTCGAGTGAATTGTCCTCCCTTTTTTGCCTCGCGCGGGAATAAATATCGTAGGATTATCGTAGGATTCATCATGTTTGTCACAAAAGCTTCGACATTGTGTACCAGGAATTCACACCACTAGATCGGCGTGTCAAGGTCTTCTATACTCATTCTCCTCCAATCCCCCCGTAGACGCCCTTGATGATGATGTTGAAAAGCTTGCTACAGGCATTCCAGTTTCCTCTTTCTGTCGCCATCGCATTTCCAATGAGTCATCTGGAAAAACTCAACGGCCATGTCCAGTCGCCCCGTGCAGATTGTTCCACAGCGCCTATTGACCATGATGGTAAAGTCAATGCCAAAGACAGAGGCATGCATGCTCAATAGCTTTCAGACTCGCTGAGGACGACGTGTTAACCTTGTTGCAGTTAGTTACATCGAGCAATCCAGGTCTTTCTGCCATATTCGTGCCTTCTATGGTAAATCTCATCACTGCTTATTTGTTTAGACACGATTCCTATTCACTCTCCTAATGGCATTTCTGGAGACTTTATGACGTGAAATCGGATGGATGGCGTCTGCCATGACGCTCATATTGAAAATGGTGATGCCTAGCTATCTACCCCTGCTCAAAAATCTGACAGTGATCTCCATTTCTCGTTTCCACCATGCTTGGGATTGCAGGCAGTGGATGGGGAGCATCAACCACCTCCTGAAAAGTGGCCGAGAGGGCATTTGGATGCAGATAAGGCATCTTTCTTTCAGAATGTGAGTGTTCTCCTGTTATGCACCGTTGTAGGCGTGCTCATGTTTTGTCACTTGCCTTCATGAAGTCTGCAACCCCACCTCCAGTTTTGTTGGAGCTCTGTGCCTCCCCTCAGTCAATCCCTCTCCAGCTCCATTCTCAGATGCTCAGCTATGTTATGCCCATTTTTCAGATTCAAGGACGTGGCCCCTTTCATACGACTCGTCGAGCCTGTCGCACTTATTTTAACGTTATATATGCTCCAATGCATTTTTCCATCACTTATTTACAGGAAATCCTTGTTATAATAATGCTGACAAATTTATCAGTCATTTTGTCTGATTATTGAGAATAGCGAGAAGTTGCATGATGCCAACCACCCTGTCACAGCTACGATGAAGCGTGTCAAGAAACAAATGCCTCCTCTGCCAGAAGTACGTGGGCACTCTTATCTTGATGACTGTTGACTCAGCTGTGTGTCGGGTCTAGACTCGTCTCGTTTCTTCTAGACTCATGTCGTTCGAGCTATCACCTAGGAATCTACTACGCAGATTGTGATTTTGTAAGTGTGTTCAAGATAGCTACATTTTTTGATTTTAATGTCTATGATGTGCCCATTCATATTGACTGTTTGCACTTGATATAGGCAGTTTTCCCCTCATTTTATCGCATTGCCTCATTATTTCTAATAGCGGAAATCATTCGTTGTGCTTGTAAAAGTGTTCTTCCAACCTCTCTCAACACCAGATCTTGTCATGCCTGCACACAAGTTTAAGTTTATGGCTTGTCTATCTCTGGTTCCAGGTTATAGTCTCAAGATATCTCGAGTAAACTACCATAATACCTAGCCTTTGATTCAACTAATGCTTTGTCAGATGAGATTTTCCCTGTTTCTTATGTCTCTTTTTAGTCATTCGTCTCAGGAACGGATACCATGCGCCTCTCTCCACAATTTCCCTGTGCATTGAGTCAGTCAAACTTCCTCCCTTCGTTGACAAAGGTTGATGAATGGAATACCTACTCTCGACGTGTTATGCCATAGTCAATGCAAGTTCAGAATAGACAAGTTTGGGTGCTGCCTGCACCAACGATCATCTGACTAATCAGCCTACAACGAGCCGCAGTCAGCTCTAAAGTCAGCTCTAAGCCAACTTGGACTCTGGCTGTGTTGGGCAAATCGGTAACACTGTTACCTAATTTGAAAGACCTGAGTGACCCGATGTCATTGGTGACGCTAACCTGCTTAGTAATCCTGTCAAGTCGGCTCGTTGGCTAGAGAAATGCCACCTCAACATCGATTAATGACTTGGTGTTGAAATACGAACGGGGGAGGGTACAAGGTACAAAGGGTAGGTTATAGTACAAACGAATGGTGAGTACAAACTAATTACATTACATATATACCTATTCTTCATCATGTAGTGTAGCTACTAATATCATTTATCGCCTATTTTTTAGTGTAACGCTTGACATCCCAACACTTGGTGTAGACGACGAGATTAGGATATTCTACAAGGTAAAGAGTAAGTAAAATAATAAGAAGTATGTAAAAGATGCTCACCCTCAGACGTTATAAGATAGAATGGCTGAGGGGGCAACGAGCGACGGTGAAGTTTTTATATCGATCGGAGAAGAAAAAGAAAATATATGTAAACACTCGATTATGTTTCACCTAAAGTTATCCCGGCATGCGTCACATCAAGGTCAAAGCTAGCGATCCTCAACACTTGGTTCATCAATACATTTGAGCTAATCTTTGCGACAAGTTTGAATTAGTGAAATATTGGATATTGTCCCTCGATTCGCTTTAGGAACAGGTTTCTCCCAAACCGCTACAACGGTATCCGTCATAATATATACAGCCTGGACTAGGATAATTAGAACAGGAACTGAACAACTCGAACCCACTTCTCCCTTTCCAATCTTTCAATTTCTTCTGAGTCCATGTCACCTGCCTTGAAGTTCCCGCGGAGTGTCTCTAGGAGATAGCCGAGGGGTAAATCTATCTCAGTGACTTTACCCTGTCCTCTTCGCGACACCGAGAGAGAAAAAACTTGGGGTAGAGAGCAATCAGCTCAGTGGAAATTGTCCTACTCTTCAGTCTTCAGTTCACTTATTTACTTGAACACTTCAGCTGAGGACGAGACGCAGCTTGTTTCCTCACTCAGGTTTCCCATTTCCTTTTCCTTTTTCTCAAGTTCTCTCAACCACTCTTTGTCAATGCATTCTGTCCACTTTCTGCCGAGCCTTGAGTTAGAGAAGTCCAGGGTGGTTGAAATTTGGGGCGCCTCAATCACCATTTTGAACGGTGGCACATGAAGATGTTCCCTGTGCTCAACTGGGACCCAAATCATTGGCTCATTGTCCTGGCCCATCACCCATCCATTCGTCATGCACTGTAGCACATGTTCATATCCATGAGTGGAATGCCGGTGCTCAGCTGCTATGTTCCAGATTCTCAAACCAAAGTCGGGGGAATAATATGCCAATGCTATTTCATTTTGTACAAATGCCATGTTTGCGCTTGCTTGACCCAAAATCCGAGCGTACAGATGGCCGTTATAGCCATCAAAGAGACCTATTGTGTTTCCATGTTTGAACCTCAGAGCAATGAGTCTGTCGCCAAGGGAATGGTCAATCAGAGCAGGCGAGAGGGCAATGTCATCCACCTCGGACGCTGGGAACTTGGAAACGAGCTGGCCAGTTCGCGTGTCCCAGACTCGGACGTGTAAGTCATAGGGAGACCAACATGCGAGGAATTTCCCGTCAGATGAATACTGAGGTGAGGGATCGTCGTAAATATGCTTTTGATCGTCAAAATAGACAGAAACAAACTGAGCGGCGGCGTAATTCCATGAGTAAAATGCAGCAAAGTCAAGTATGGACATGACGATGACGATCAAGCCATCGGGTGCCAGTAATATGTACGAGTATTCTTCGATCTCAATGTCTAAAGAATATGTGCATTCAAAATCTATGTGATCCTGTTGATGTCAAACTTGTAGTAATCCTGAGCTGTGGTGTGAGGCACATATAACCAGGTCATTACATGTTTGGAAGGCAACCTTCCCAATCGCGACATCTTTCTTTGGCCAGGGGTTAAATGACACGCAATTATCCGGGTGCATTATATCACATATGGTGATGAGAGACTCAGACAAGAATGCCACCTGATATTCATCTGGGGATAATGCAATCTCCATGTCATCTTCATACTTGTCAAATTCCATACGTGTTATGACTTCCCCAATAGTTGTATCCAGAAATTAAACATGGTGAGATTGCTGTGATTTTGTGACCACCATCTTTCCAGAGCGTGAGATTATAATAACTCGTGGCACATCTGTAGTATCTTGAGTGGTGAGAGCCGGATCGATCGCCAAATATTCGAGGTCCAGGTTCCACATCCTCACACTCCCATCACGATATCCAACCAAAAGCCTCTGGCCATCGCATGATGGACAGGTACTGCATACTTTTGAAGTGGCTTGATGCTTTGTCTCCCGAATCATTTTTGACTCCGTCGCAGATATCTTCCAGATCTCCACTATGTTACCTCGTTCGACGGATAGGTAATCGGTGAGGGGGTGAATGAATAACGTGCAACGCATGGTCAAAATCGTGGCTGAAAAGCGTCATTTCCCCTGTGTCCAATCTCAGATAGATATGCGGAGGTCTTTCAAGTCCGGCCATCAAAGAGTCACCGGTTGGAGAGAAGTGAAGGGATGACAGATTTCCAGGAGAATATAGGAACCGTTAGGGATCCTTGCCACCGTCCAAGTTCCATAGTTCAATGACATCCTCAGACTTCTTTCCTATGGCCAGAATACGCCCATCAGGAGAAAATCGGGCAACAGCAACATCATTCACCTCCAACAGCCTCTTTGATATAAGTGCACCATTGCTAACGTCCCATAACTTGACCAGAATCCGGGTTCGACGTCTAGAGTTTCCATCTTTATCTAACCAATGCGTTGAGGCAATTTTTCCATCATGACGAACGAAGACAAAATCAAAGCCTTTAATTTGAAACCGCTCCTCACCCGTCTCAATGTCCAAAGCCACTGCATAAGAGTAAAATTTGAGTGGAATATGCTTTCCATCAGGACTGAAGCAGGCATATCTAAACCCATGATCAGGCAGCTCGAATGGACCTGAAATGCAATGACCTGTTTCGGAGTCGCAGACATACATAGTTTCAGATTGTCCACTTAGTCCTAATATAGAAGCAAAGGTGCTTTCATCCAGAGAGAGAGCCACATGATACACAGGGTTCTTGTGGTTCTCTGCAGTAAACACCACCATTGGCCACTGACTAGGTTTCCCTTCTGTGATCACAAGAGTATTAGGAAACTTTGCACGGAAATTTCTGGCAACACAAGATTGTGATGGTGCAAAAGGGAGGGCTGACAGGTACACATGAGGGGCACGCTGAGAGATTGGAATGATGAATGCAGAAATGAATCGGAGATCATCATGAATAAACAATGTTAGCTCATTATTGGGGTGAAGGGACTGGCCAGCCGACATCAGATGTATCACAGAGAAATGACCTTCCATGATAAAGCCTTTTCCAGGATCGAAGACGTCTCATATGCTTTACCCATTAGACTCATTATCTCTATCCAGAACAGTAGCTTCTCATACATTATGAATTCGACCGCTTCCATCAGCTTCCTGTCAGATGGCTCGTCGGATGGAATATGAACAAGGTGGTCTGCCCAAAATTGAAATGAATATGAAATGAGAGGGACAGTGGATTTAACGGTAGCCTGAATATCAACGTTCTTTATGGTCGAAGAGTCCAAGCTGTACATGTTGAAGTGGAGCTCGGATGATACCAGGGCTTTTAAACATAACACGGCAAGCTGACGCTCATTATAGCCCCGATCCTGAACAGCAGAAAGCTCAGGAAATCCTTGTATAAATGAGGTTGAGAGAAGATAGTCTTCAAATGACTTGTGATGGAAATGAAGAATATTGCCAGAGTCAATGACGGATGTGAGACCTTTTCGAAATAATATCTGAGTCCCCAATCCTAACCCCAGGAAGCATCACAAGCACATCGTCACTCAGTGGCTTCTTGGCAAAAATCATCGCGCCCATAACAGAGACGATCCCCTGGATCTCTTCTTTGCAAATTCGTTCGAACGATGCTTTAACAACAGTCAAGTACAATGAGTACAACTCATCTAGCCCCTCTATGTTGTGCCCTCGCTTCTTCGACTCGAGAATCACAAACCGTATCCTGGGATCCACTTCGAGGAAGTCGGCCACAGTTGTTGCCCAGATGAAAATGCCTACAGCACGAGGGACCAGACAATCAAGAGCCCTTTTGATCCATGCACTTCCCTCCCCCATTGAATCAAATCGTGACTTGAGGAATATGCTGATATCATGGGAAGTATTATCCCCTGGCTTGACATTGCTGCCAGAGGGAATATTGATATGGATGCTGATGGGCTCGGGAAACATTGATGAGGATAGATAGCGCAGGTAACGTCGAAACAGAATGAAGGATATATATTTGGATCACTAGGACCCAGATAAGAAGGCTAGATTGATAGTGAATGCATATACTACGTACCTAGGACCCAGATAAGAAGGCTGGATCCTAAGGGAAAGGATACACAATATTTATACTAAGAGCGATATAAGCATGTATCTAAACAACATCCTTATTTGAAACAATAGAAAGAGAAAGAACAAATCAACTCATTCTTAACAAAAGCAACAACAACTTGCCGCCTAGACGACCTTGTCTCGACACACTCAGCTCAGATGCGAGAACTCCAGACTCATCAACACTTTTGCCAAGTCGCTTCTGCACATATCTTAAGAAGACAGGGAGACAGTGAGGGCGTCAGGCAAAGATGAGATGGGCAATGAATGCATCGCGAAGGGCTGAGTCAAGGAAGGGGTAGCAGTCATCTCCGTCGGTGACACAGCTCAAGTAACGTGCTTTAGGGACTCAGAATTTGACAAAGCGGCACCATGATCATTTATGCAAATGGACGTGCCTTCCAATCTGTTGGTAAGATGCAACACTCGAAGTCTGGTTTTCATTTTTATCCGATATCTCTACGTTCTTGAATTCATCTTCCGGTTGCCAAAACAGCACCTGAGTTGACTACGGATTCAATCCTTCAATGTGATGTTATATGGATCCTGAACTTGCTTCCAGGCCTGGAAAGACTGGCTTCGAAGGGTGTAGGCAGGTCAATAGATACGGTCAACCTCTTTATGACGATCCTGCCACAGCGTCCTTGTTCTAGGCAACAAAAACGAGATAACTGACTTCTGGCAGCGTAACAACGTACCTTTGTCGACATAGGCACCATTCTATCTCTGGACGACGATGACGAAGAAGATACAAGTAAAAAATGAACTCATCGCCCTTCGATAACATAACAATGTTATTCCGATCATCAACAAACAAATCTTTTCACTCATTCCAACTCAACAACACTCAAAAAAAAGCATTTCAGTTGTCAACTTCACAGGATTCATATGTTCTCCGATACTGCCATGCTTGTGAAGATGTCTTCAAAATCGCAATGTGTCTCCATCATCAAAAACCACCACGTCAGTCCAATAAAAAAAACCACCAACGTGTTCACGTCGGATGAAAAGAGTGAGTGAATGGGAACCACGAGTGAGAGAGAAATTGAAAAGGGGGAGACGCCGTTCTGAGCTATTCAGTTACCGTTCTTAATAAAAAAACATTTGTTGCGGTCCAATCAATGTTTACTCAACGCTTCTGTGTTCTTAAGCTCACGAACAGAAGCGTCCTAGCAACAAGTCGTATTTTAAAATTTACTATTGTTCCACAGGACACCTTTTATAATAATAGTATTGTTCCGGCCATAAAGCTCAAGGAAGATTTCTTGATAACGTATAAACTGGATGAAAATCAAAACAATTCAACAAATACACCATTTTGACCAAGCAAGTGCATGATAGAAAACCGCAGGTTCAAGGACTTGCTACTACTCAACAGACATCCTTGACATCAGAAGATCCGCCATGTAATGTTGTTGTTCCATCTATTTTCCCGTTCCCGATACAATCTCTTCCCCTGTTCCCCATTATAATCATCCTCCTGTCTCTTTTTTCATTGTCATATAATAATATTCCCTTCGTCCTTTCCTCACAATCCACCAATTTAGGTCCCCCATGAATATCTTATTCAGAATCATTCATGATATTGTTTTATTTGCATGGGATGCAAGTCTGACCATGATCAATGTCATCACGCCAAAAAAGAAACAAGGTCATGTCGTTCCAGAAGGATATCCTGGTTTTGGAGGCATATGGCCAGAATATGTTGCGCCCAACAAGGATGACAGTCGATGCTCATGTCCTGCTTTAAATACTTTAGCAAATCATGGTAACGTCTTATTTTCAGGGTCGGAGACTTTTTTTTGACAAATGACGTTTCTTTGAAGGTATATTACCACATGATGGGAAGAACATTCGATTCAAAGAAATGGGTCAAGCCATACGAAATGCATATAATTTCTCATCAACATATTGTTATCTTGTTCCTCGTTATGCAGCTCAGATGTTAGGCAAAGATTACAACCAAGATACCATTAGTTTATCCGAATTAGATATGCATAATGGGATTGAACATGATGCTTCGTTATGTCGTAAGTTCCCCGAAAAGCTATGATTCAACAAACCTATACTGTATGATACTCTATAAACAGGTGAAGATACCGATATCAACCCAAATCAAGGCAATCCTCATGTGGAATTGATCACCAGCCTCTTATCCTCTGCATCTGGTAAAGATCAACAAACAGGAGAGCCTATCCTTACACTCAAAGACATTTCAAAATTCTCATTTAATCGTCGAATCCAAGCACAAACTCTGAATACAAATTTCAAGCTTGACTTCATCCATAAACTATTCGGAAGTGCTAAGTACGTTATTTTTTCTCAACCATATATATGTTCAGAACAAGTACTATATCAACAGTGCCTCAGCTTTACTAGCCGTATTCGATGGACGCGTCAACGATCTCGAAATTTGGTTACTTGAAGAAAAATTTCCTGATGGATGGGAAACTCGAATCCGGCATCGTGTTGGATTAACATTTATGGAATTTAATTTAACAGTGCTGGGTATTGAGTTTGGAATTGGTAAATGGGGAAAGAGGGAAAGAGAGGATGTTGTAACTTGTTGATGTAGTTTGGTTGATCTCCTTTCGTGGGAGGGGAATCAACGCAGTATTGTCAAGTATTCAGTTCTCAATATTGGAATTCACCAAATCGTGTTTGATGCGAGTGTTGCCTGGATTTGATTCATATGTGAAGAAATACAAAATTTGCCTCGTCAAAGAATGACTAGTGCCAGGAGTATGATCCTGGTATCCAATGACGTGGGGAAACTCGGAACTCGGAACATGTCTGGAGCACAGCTAGACTTCCTGGGACTGGGGTAACATATGACGAGATAAGGTCCAGAGTAGTGTCGAAACAATTATCAAAAACATCAACTGGCCGCTTGCTGCCGTTTTCTCAGCATCAAATTCCCCAGAGCAAAGCTGTCGATCATGTCAATCTGTGAGAGTATAACCCTGTACTTATCCCTATAAGCCCCATAGCAAATGGTGGCGATTACCCCAATGGTTCAGGTGGAATGAAACCCTTGGTCCCCCATATGCCACGACGTGATGTGTTGCACATGTTGTGAATAAAATATTGATTTATCATTAATAGCTTAGTAAGCTGAGATTTTCACGTCGACTACACCTCAGTTCTCTTCATTCTGGGCCAAGGTGCATTGTTTGACACATGAGCTTAAAGTTTATTTACTGATTGTGTTTACTCGTCTCTTTGACAGGTGTTAATTCGATCTAAAATTACATCTATACTCATAATGGCACAGATACAAGAAACTACACGTCTGCGATTCCATCCAATATGACAACCCACGACAAGATTCATGCATTGCAGGGCACCCGTCAACATGCCATCTGGATGGGCGAAAGTAGAAACATTGCAATCGTTTCTGGAGCTGCTTTGGAGGACAACGCTGCGGAAATTGAATGGCAATCTCTGAAACGTGGATTCCCGTTTCAAGGAAGCAAGAGAGGAAATCAAAGTTCTTCATACGCCATTGAGTCATCTGATTCATAGGGGTGGCCATTTTCTGGTTGAGCAATCCTCTAGTCCGCAATCAATTTCTAGTTTTCAAACTCCATTGCTTATCCAAGTCTTCCCGTCTCCCATGCCGCCCATTTTTGGTTCCGTTTCAACACTGCCGATGTCATCGACTTTCCTTAATCTACGTTGATGTCGCCTGATCGTCCTTCCGATGTTCTAATCCCTCCAACAGAACCCCGGCAGAATGCTTTGTCGTTATTTCTTCAGAGCAGCAAGAATCCTGGGGCTCCAATACAGAACACCAGGACGCTATCATAACACTCCTCTCTAGTAACGATCCTGCCGACAACTCTCATAGACTCCTCTGTATATGATCCAATGCTAGATTTGAATGGCACGGCCCTATTGGTTGTCTCCTCGGAAACTTTCCATTGTTCGGGTAGGCGCTTCATTCATATCCATCGACCAGGCTCAAAAGAACCTTTGACTTGAAATACCTGATACCGTATCAGATATGACTGATGGAAGCAAATTGATGATCGGGACGTCAGAATATACAGCTGCAAATGTGAGGAGACAATGGGGAGAGAAATTAGATGGACTTGAAATCGAAGGTGCAAGTAATGTGGAGAAGGAGATACTTTCCATTGCTGTCGCCCAATACCGCAGTGAGCAGCACGAGTTTATGTTGGTCAGCATATGGCAGCGAGGTCCACCGCATTGAATATGGAGAGGAATCAGGTACTGGCTATTTAGTTTGGGTTACTTTCCGTGCAGCATGGGCACAGCAGATTCTATTCTCCCCCGAACGTATACCTGATTTTTTCAGCTCCATGCTGGCTGAGTATCGGCAAGTACACATCTCTCTCCGATCTCGGATCTTACTGACTGGCTGTTCAGAGTCGTTGCCTCCCTATATGGAAGAACTCATGCAGATTCCCTCGTTGTAGAATCAGTCAAGAAGAGTGCTACTGGATCTAATCGGGAGCTTGCTTGGCAAGCTTTATGAAATGCAACTGTGCCCCTTAGGAATGATGTGACAAGCCAGTATGGCAATAGAGAAGAGGTTTTGTCACTGTTCGCTTCAATTGCTTTAATGGTCTTACTGAATGTTGCAGTTTATTGACTACGAAGTTGGAGCTGATCTGCCAACGTCTTATAATGTCAAGGGGAAAAGATGCGTTGCTGACGATCTTCACTCTGAGAGTGCGTTTCGTACTCTTGACTACACCTGTAAGTCTGTTACCGAGCACTTATCCCTTTCTTATTTTGATTAGATGATGATTATGCGGCCCACGTCCTTGCGAAAAAAACTCAGTAATCCTGAAGAGGACTTCTTGGTAGAAAAGACTGGGGATGGACTTGGTCAGTTTGCCTAAGGAACATCGTTTTGCACGATGTTCCTTAATTGATCGAAAAGCGTGGAATACTAGAGGAACATCTCAATGGTGGACATAATGACCACAAAAACAAAGTACGTATCGAAACAATTGCCTCGTGCCTTTCCACTAATCACTTTGACAGTTCTCCCATCACATCCCTTATTCCTTTATGCACTCTGAGAGGCTGCTTGGAAGACACAAGAATGAACACGCAAAATCGCTCCTTCCAACACCCCATTGGTCTCTCCAGGATGAGTCAATTCTCACTGCTGATCCAATTCTGATCCCAGAATGAAGATTGTGGCCAGATGAGTGCTTGGCATCTGCCCTCTGCCCTTGGATTCTATCCTGTTTCGGGAGAATATGTTATTGGATCGTAAGAGCCTAGTCTTTCACTACCTCTAAGGTTCCCTCATCGCTTACCCCGCATTTCAATCCGTTCTTTGATCGCATTGATATTCAACTTCCTGTTCACCATGGCCCCTCCTCCATCAAATATATCTCCCGCTGAATGCAGTATTTCACATCGATGGAGTTGGGAGAGTGAATAGGATTCGTGTCTATAAAGATAAACAGTGATGAGATTAAGTGATGATAGAAGGCACGAATGTGAAAGAAAGACCTGGGTCACTCGATGTAACTAACTGCCTCAGTACATGTATCCTGATATGCTCAGGTATGCAGAGAGATAGGATTGAAGGCATAATGTGAGGTGCTCTAAAGAAAATACAGTAGAAAGTGGAGATATGGCAACTTATAGCTATCCCGACCTGAAGCCGAGGATGATTATGGTGGGCCAAACACTGCAGACTAGGGGTAGTCGCATTTCTCATATCCTTGATAGTATGTCTACGATGATCTTGGCACCTTTGAATAAAAATAAAAATCATCAATTCCCGCAGGAGATCAACCGAGTTCCTGGAGAATTGGTGAGTCACTATTTTCATACTGTTCAAGATGGAAACCCACTTTGATATGTGATTCAAGGAACTGTAGATATATTGACAAGCTCATTGATCGCTGAATGTCTACCATTGCGAATACTTTGTTAATCCTTGCCTCACTTGCCGATGCTCATCACTGTTGTACTTATTTTGCTTGATGGTCATTGTTTGCATGTTATTTACAGTTTTCATCTGACTGCAACACGAAACACAAGCTGTCCCGGTTATTGACGGTCATTGATATCGGGCCTCCCTCGCGCACAATGGTCTGTTCAACTGATACTACATATGACTCTACTGGCTTTTGCAGCTGTCTACTGCTCATGTATTCCGTGGGCCATTCCATAGGCGGATGGTGTGCACAATTCGATTTCATGTAGCGTTCCCATGGTGGGTGTCCTGTGATCGGTGCAACATTCTGTTATTGATCGCTGTGAATAGAGATGTGATCCGAGTGGTCCCAGCCTCTGTGACAGCATTGATACTGACATTGAGTTGAATCCAATCGCTGTCGCCCCTCCCTCCCTTTTCTCACATCATCCGTTTAGCCGTGTTCAATGGTCCACTCATTTGTCCCTTGCCGCTGACATAGGCCTCCACGTGTGAGGTGTCAAAGAAAGTAGCTTTCGCCGTAAACGAGTAACAGAAAGAATTTGTTTTGCACCAACAACCTGCAGCTATTTACAACGACTTCAATAAGTCCATTACTTATCCGTACCTGAACCCATTCAAGTCCAACGCCATATCCTCTCCATCTAGTTCCTCTCCTCCTGTATCTCTTCGTTCAAACACTCAGATACCTCCTCCTACAAAGCCCGTGACAATTGTAGGGAGCAGATTATCTGCACACGCTCCTCCCTCATCAGCTCTAGCGGGCCATATCAAGGACACAATCTAATGTGCATTTGCGCTGTGGTTCGATCGGTGGCAGTCTCCCTCCACCTTCGCCAATCCTTTCCCAACCTGGAGGATCAGGAAAAAGAGAAAGCAAGATTGACCCGGGAAATGTCAGCTCTCCAACGAGGTGTCAGGAGTTCAACTACATACAACCCCGCCAACAACAGTACCATGAGTGAACTGGACGACGATAGCGAGCATGAAGCAGATAATTTGGCCGATCTGAAGAAGAAGATTGAGGCCGTGGAATTTGGCACCGTGAAGAAGAAGATTTGCATTAGGGAATGGAGAAGGTTTAAGAGAATATTTCAGGAGGGCATTGGAGACGGTGTCACCAGGAGCTAGGTATACCCTCTCGTCCTTTTCCATTTACAACTTCACTTAAATACACTATGCAGTTCGAGTGGCTAACCTCAGCTCCCTCGCCTAACCCATCAACATCATCATTCTCTATTCCTTATTCTGTTATTCACGACAATACGTTGCTCACAAGCGCCTGAGCTCAACCTGGCGTCAATCAAAAATTCAAGAAACGAGTAATTGGCTCACAGTAGACCATCTAAAAGAATTCAGGGAAGTACGAGAAGCAGCCGACGAGCCTGCTAAACGAGCTGGAACTCTATCGATGCAGGTAAAGCTGCCCCACAGACTCTACCTTGTAGTGATGTATCCTCCTGTGACAGATCCTTCGCCATCTGCTCCCCTTTCCAAACTTCACTCATCATTGACCAAGAGCCCGATACTTCTATGCGTTGGGTCACCAAGTACAGGCGAAACTTCTGTCAGTCAAAGTACAGCTCGTGCCCTTGGTCGCCGATTCCAACGTAGGTGTCCGTGACGAAGCCAAAATACGTGGTCATTGAGGTACTCACATTGCCTCAGGTCCTGGAATTATCGTTCAAGCACTCCGTGAAGCCTCGTATGCTGATCCTGTTGCTGTTCTTGACGAAGTCGACAACATTGGACAAATTCATTTCCATGAAAAATACTTGTGTTACGCTTCTAGAAGTCTTGGGTCCCGAACAAAATAACGATTGTTATATTAATGTTCCGATTAATCTATCTCTTCGCCGTTACTTGATCAATGTGAAATAGTGCATATGACAGTGTATACGTGGTATGAGAAAGTAGTCATCTCAAGTTTTTGGTACCGAAGTAGATTGGGATGAAGAAGCGATATGTGGAGATAGCGAGGAAACACTAGGAAAGATTGTTACAGGACGGACAAGATAGGTTGAGTGGGTGGGCTATCTCAGGTTGTTATGAGGTTACAGTGGACAAAATGGGTGGAGAGATGTGAGTACGATGGGAAAGTTGGGTATGTTTCTTTGTTGGAAGAATCAACGTCATCATACTCAACAATCGTGATCTGTAATCTAAAAACCTATCCTTGGTCTTCCTCGTTTCTCATCATCCGATTGTGATTTGACTCAGCTATAGTTTACGGTCTCGTTCTCATCGATCAAGGCCAAGGAAAAATACTGCCTGTTGAAACGATGCTTTTATTTGGTGACAGTATAAGGTTAGGAGTTTGGGTGAGGTAATCAAAAAAAGTGGAGAGCTGGCGTTGAGTTGGGGGTTGGATGAAGAGTTAGTTGAGAATCTTCTTTTTTTGTGAAGATATTGAGTAGAAATTTTTTTTTGAACCTGTTTATAGGTGTTGGAAGGAACGGATGCACTTATGCAATCCTAGGAAAGAAACTAAAGGTTAGGGTACGGATCGAGATAGGTTGGGATGCACACACAAAGAGATAGGTTAACCTCAGTGAGTAGTGGCGAACTTAGTGGATGGGTCAGCAGTAGATAAAATAGGCTGGACCCCTTGTAGTAACCCTCAGTCATCTACTATAGAGGAGATGCTGCATCTATTTTTCTATCAATAGGCTTGAAGTTAATGATGGCACATGAAAAAGAGCTCTGATAGAATGCCTGATGAGGAATCTTAAGAATAGCACAAAAAGTAACATTGACAAGAATCAATCTATAAATATATGATGGCTGATGTACCAGACAAGAATGAACTTTGAGTGACGGCTACTCTTGTCTGCTATTTAGTTCTATCAAAATGATATATCTGCATTAAAATGATAATGATAATCTGATCCTGGGTTTTATGTTCAACAAAAGTATCAGACAATGGCTACTAGAGTATAATATGAGTTAACTGCTAAGGACTATGTTGAGAAGATCATACCTCAGACGTCGCAGTCAAGCGTAGATGGCTGAGGTTGTTATAAGTGCATCTCGAGCCTCATTCTTTTATTTATCTCTATTTGGTTCTAATCCTTTACCTTCGTCATTTTGCACATATTTCTATTTTGCATTTTCTGTCATGATTAGTAAGCACATTATTTTTGTGAGAGAATAGTTTTCTACCCTCAGTTCTGTGGACATCAGACTGAGGTAAATATTTCATTATATGTTTCTATTGCCTTTATTAATGTATCTAGTTGGATTGAACTCTAGGTACATGACAATACATTCAGTTCTGTGGATATCAGACTGAGTTGGATTCTAGGACATCAGATTGACATCTGATACCATAACACAATCCTACTAATTATAAAAGAGGTGTGATGAAAAGACAATTGTTATATATATAGACATCCTCTCTATGCTTCAGGTAATTGTTCAGGTGCTTTTGGAGTATCTGAAATGATGATAGTGATGATGATGGATAGAGTGGAGCTGTAAGAATGTATGGTTGCATCAGTCCATATCAACAAAAAGGTTTTTGGCTTGCAATTATTGGTGGTGGTGGGATCTGTGGTTATAATTTGATAAGGAGGGCTAGTTTGAAAGAGATGAAACATTTTGTGATTGTATTTAGCTTTAGGTTTGGGTGCAGTGATGTCTTAGTTTAGAATAGTCTCAGATAGAACAAGAGAATGTGTTATACTAACAAAGACAGGTTTCACATGCATCAAACAAGATTTAGATTGAAATTGTTTCTCTGAATGTAAATGTGAGATTGATGCCATGCCAAATAAGCTGACATTTTGTCTACTACTTTTTTTTTGGGAGTAGTTTGTCTTATCTTGGGTTGGTGATTTAGTTCAGTTTTTAACAAGATCTTACATCTTATGGAGCATGTCCATTGAATTTGTCACATTCTGGTGACACTATATGACTGCACCCCACCCCAAGACCTCCACTTAGCTGCTTACCTCAGCAGAAAGTCCTCCAGTGCCACAATTGTACAGAACCATCTGGTCTCCATCAAACTCATAACTAATCTTGGATGGATAGTACTTATAACAACAAGACTACCATAAAACCTTTAGCTTTGTTATCAACTTAGTCTGCTCCTAGTTCTGGTCTTGTTTGTTAACCCTTCTCTATCCAATCAATTACTCTTTTTCACCTCCTCAGAAGTCAGGACTTAACAGTATAACAAAGCTAAAACAACCCTTACACAGTCAACTCCAGAATAAACAATCTAGCAGTAATGTCTCTTATATAAGGAATGATTACCCAAGTAACTCAGGTAGGTAGCTCCCAACTCCAAGTCAGAGTAGACAAAGAGAACTCATTAGAGTTCCCACTAGATTTGAGTACACTACTTTCCCATGGTAATCATGTGACATCAATGTGACATATCATGTGACTGATTATGTGACCTCATATGTGACTTCTCTGATTATGTAAGTCTATTCTAAAAATAGAAAACAAAACAAAACAAAAGAATCCTCATTTCATGATTCATGATAATATTCTCTTTCAAATTCTTCCACCAATTCCATTGCATTCTTTAAGTTTTTCTTGCTCTTCCAAGTGTTTTCTTTAGCTATATTGTAATGATCTCAGCTTAGATTGTGTGATCCTAACCTCAATTGTACTCTAAGTCAGAGTTTGACAAAGAGAACTTGTTAAAGCTTTTGCTAATTGGTTCAGCTACTTATACACAAATATGTGTTTACAAGTATTTGACTAACTACTTTTATCCCACACATCTCTTTTAAGTTACAGTGTCTATGTATATTTATTATTACATAATTAAAAGAAAAGAAAAAGAAATAAAATAATCCACTTGTAAGAACTGAAGTCAAGATTGGGTAACCTTAACCTTAGTTCCCTCTTTATCAAAGTTAGACAAAGAGAACTTGTTAGAGTTCTTGCTAGATTGTGTGCAATACTTATACAAGTCCAATTATTTGTACATGTTTACTGATTCAACATGATTACATAATTAAATGAAAAGAAAAATAAATAATGACTTAGAGGAATTTGGCAGTTCATAACACCACTGCCATGGATTGTTTAGCTTATCTGTTGTTTTATAACATGTATATCCTTTCTATCATACCAAGTACTTACCTCTCCCTCATATCTTCTTCCTGTTCATAATTTTCTCTACCTCCCATTCCTCTTCTCTCTCAATTAACACCAGTTATGGCACTTTTTTTTTTTGTTCTTCCACTTGCGACTTGTACCTTCATATCCTACTAATATTAATTACTAGATGTATTTTAACCATACTGGGCAACTCTAATTCTATTGCATTACTAGAAATAATTGCCTTTACTTTGTAAAGTTCTACAAAGACTATGAATTTTTCTATATGTCTTCCAGCTATTTGGTATTTCAGGTCCATAGTATTGAGCAGCACTAAGTCACCCACTCTGTATTCTTCCACTTTTTCTCTCTCTCTATCTGCATATCACTTCATATCTTCTTGTACTTTCTGTAGTGCCACTTTAGCTTCTTTCTGCACATTTGTCATTCTCTCTGCAAATCTTTCTGCTCCTTCATACTTCCCTTTCTTCCTCAACTTGAATCCCATTCTGGGGTTTTATCCATGACTTGCTTGAAAAGGTGACACCTTAGTTCCAGCATGTACCTTATTATTGTATGCAAACTCTGCCATTTCCAACCATTCTGGCCACTATTCTTGTTAATGATCAATAAACATTTGGAAATATTGTTCCAGCTTCTGATTTATCCTCTTAGTTTGCCTGTCTATTTGTGGGTGAAACACAGTCAACAGTTTGGTGTTGGTCCCCAACATATGATTCAACTCCTTCATAATCCCTGCCACAAACTGTGGTCTCCTATTAGAAATTATACTATCTGGTAGCCCATATAGCTTCTAGATATTATTTCTAAATAGTTGTGCTAAACCTTCTGCACTCATTCTCTGTAGTAGGTATAAAATGTGCCATTTTTGTAAATCTGTCTACTATTACTAAGATTGAGTCATATCCTTGAGTTAAGAGCAACTTTGTAATGAAGTCTGCACTAATGTGGATCCATGCTTTCTTTGGAATTGAGTTTGGCATTAACTTTCCTACCAGTGGTTGTGTTCAATTCTTATTGTGCTGGCAGGCATCATACCCCTCCACATATTGTTTTATTTCTCTAGTAACCCCTGGCCATCAGAAGTTCCTTGTCACCAACTCTGCTATTTTCCATTGTCCTCTGTGTCCTCCCATAGGCATATTATGATATAGCCTGATCACCTCTGCCCTCAACTTCTCATCTCTAGGTACATACACCTTCCCTTCCTTTAATATTAGACTGTTTTCCTAACACCATTCTTCATCTCTCAATATTTTTACACCTGCGTATTTCATTTCTTTCACTGCTTTTACTACTTTATTATCTCTTGCTTCACACTTTCTTACTTTGTCTGTAAGGAATGGTCACCCAAGTAACTCAGGTAGGTGGATCCCAACTCTAAGTCAGAGTAGACAAAGAGAACTCGTTAGAGTCTCCACTGGATTTGAGTACACTACTTATATCTATTCTACTTGGTCTGTGCACTACCTTCCCATGGTGGTCATGTGACCTCCCTGATTATGTAAGTCCATTCTAAAAATAGAAAAGAAAAGTTCTTGTGTCACGATTCATAACATTATCTAGTAAGTCCACTTCTTCTATTATCACTTCTGCTATTCTGATTCTCTTTGCCTCTAGCCACTTCTTCTTTATTAATGTTTGTTCTTTGTTATCTCTTTTTACTCCCATTTCCCAATCTGGCCTTCTACTCAACCTATCTACCTTTTCTATCTTACTTTCTGCAATATGTTTTAATATGAAGTCAAACCTTGACAAGTACAAAGCCTACCTCACTTGTCTATGATTAAGCTTCTGATTACTCATAAAGCACTTTAGGTTTTTATGATCTGTCCAAAATTTGAATTTACTTCTAAATCCTTTCAGGAAGTGTCTTCATGCCTTCAGGCAGTGTATTACAACTAGCATTTCTTTGTCATATATCTCATAATTTTGTTCAGTTTCATTTAATGATTTAGAGATATAAGCCACTGGTCTCCATTTGCCATCTTTGCATTTAATAGATAGCATACCCCCTGTTGCAAAGTTAAAAGCATCTGCTTCAACTCTCAATTTCTTGTCTAGATCTGGTGCTACCAATGGGGGTCTACTCATGAAGATCTGTTTTAGCTGCTTGAATACCATTTGCTGCTCTGCTCCCCAATTCCATTTTTCCTCTTTCTTTATTAAATTATTCAAGGGTTGTGCAATCCTTACAAAGTCTTTTACAAATTGTCTGTAATAATTTGCAAGACCCAAGAATTTTCTAATGTCTCTTACTGTTTTTGGCACAGACCAATTCAGTACTCCTGCCACTTTATCCTCTTCCATTTCAATCTTCCCCTGACCCATTACTACTCCCAAGAAATTCACCTTCTGTACCTTCTAGGAACATTTTTCTGGTTTCACATATAGGTCGTTCTCCTCTAATCTTCTCAATACTTCTTCCACAATCTCATTGTGTTTCTCCTCTGTTTCTGTTCCTATCAACACATCATCTACAAAAGCCACTACCTTTCCTTCATTGATTATGTCTCTTAGAATTTTATTCATTATGCCTTGGAATGTGGCAGGCAAATTTGTCATTCCAAGAAACATTACTACTGGCTTATATGATTCTATATGAGTAGTAAAAGCCACCTTCCACTCATCCTCTTCTTTTATCCTCACATTATTGTAACCCCACTGGAGGTCCGTTTTAGTAAACACTCTTTTATTGCCCATAGAGTCTACTAAGTCTGTAATTAATGGCAGAGGGTAGTTGTTCTTGATTGTCTGCTTATTGAGCCTTCTATAGTCCATAACCATGTGCTTTCCCCTATTCTTTTTACCCACAAAGAACACTGGTGATGTCTGAGGTGATTTAAAAGGTCTAATGTATCCCTTCTTCAAATGTTCATCAACAAACTTCTGTACTTCCTCCTTTTCATTTCTTAAAAGGGGGTACACTCTTGCTTTACTTGCCCTGAAGTTGTCTTGGAGATCAATTGCATGATCCCATACCTTTCTAACTGGTATTCTTTCTAACTCTATTTTCCCAAACACCTTCAACCACTTGTGGAACCTTTTAGGTACCATTTCTTTCAGCTTCCTATGATCCACTTTTATCTCTTTCTCTCTCTTCCCCAATCCTTTTTTTGTCTACTGTCTACCTTATTATTTTCTTTTTATCCTCTCTAACTTTTTTCTTCCCTCTTTTCTGTATTTATACTGATTTTCCACACAAGAGTGGACATCTCGTCATTCTCACTTTTCTCTTTTTCCAGTCTATCTCTGGATTATGGGCAGCTAACCATTGTATGTCCAAAATAACATCTGTCTTCTCTAGTTCACAAACATCCATTCAAACTCTCTCCACATGTCTCTTGTAGAATATGTTTACTTCTACTTTGTGAGTAATTGCACTTCCACTATTACTGGTATTATCCACATTTCTCACTTGTAAAGGTTGATCCAACTTGATCAACCTATATCCTCCTTTTTGAGCCAAAATTTTGCTCATAAACATTCTAGTTGCTCCACTGTTGAGCAATGCTTTCACTGTTCTCCCTTCATGGGTATCTATCTTCTCTATTCCCATGTACATCCATACTTCTTTTAGAGGCTTAAATGTTTACCTCACATCTCTTGCTTCTCTCTTCTGTACTGCCTTATGATTGACAGTTCCTGCCACTCTCTCTGGATCAGTGATTCTAGCCCTTTCCTTCTAGGCCCTAGGCACTGACTGTTCTAACTCTCCATCCCAATTCCACCATAGCACTTTCTTTCCTGTCCTATAGGGCAGACAAAATACCTCTCCTTTCTCATTCCTTTCTACCTTTCCTTCTACAACTGCATTTTTTTCACCACATGCATTACATTTTACTCTTTCTGCCCTTCCACTTTCTGCTTCTTCTTTTCTCCAATTCTATGCCTCCTTGCAACCCCCATACTATATGTTGCACAACTGTTCTTTACCTAGGAAACCCTGTCCCCTGTTCTCTCAAGTTGTTGTTCCCTTGTAGTTGCACCCTCTACACTCTATAAAGGTCACTACTTCTCTTTGCATCATCCACCCCTCCATACTCATCATTGCTCCTCTTGGGGGCAGTTCTTTTGCTCCACAATGTTCCTTCACCTTTACCTACACTTCTTACAGTGGTGCTGCTTTCTCTTTCTTTCTCTTTTCTTTTACCTTTGGACACTCCCACTTCTTGTGTCCTTCTTCCCTATACTTGAAGTACCTCACTCTCCTTTCCACTACTTCTTGCCTCCTCACTTTTCTTACTTTGCACTGCATCACTCAATTTCTCAGTACCTTGAACCAGTTGTGAGATTTCACCTTCTCTTGTTCTATCTTTCTATTTTTGTACATTCAAGCTAAATGCCTAAACCTCCTAAAATGTTTACTCCTTCCTTCTCTCCCTTCTAATTTTGCCCTTAGTTTGGCTGGAGCTCACCTTTGGTTGAGCATGCTGCTCATGAGGTTGTTATATTGGTCCAGGGACATGGTATTATGTTCTAGACAATGTAGTGCATATTTTGTAAAAAAAAAAAAAGAAAATGTATTTCTTGAGAGACTTGTCATATTCTTCTTCTATCTTACTTGTATGTCTGCTGGGGTACAAGATCTTCACCCAGCCAGGTACCTATTGCCTTATTGACTACTGCCCTAATACCAGGGTAGACTATCACTTCACAGAGAAGATCCCTACTCTAAGTAGCCTCTTAGAGAGCAACTACTATTTCTCTATGTAGACTGATTACAATGGACTAGTGTTATGAATTGTGATACAAGAACTCTTTTGTTTTCTATTTTTACTTTCTATTTTTAGAACAGACTTACATAATCAGAGAAGTCACATAGGAGGTCACATAATCAGTCACATGATATGTCACATTGATGTCACATGATCACCATGGGAAAGTAGTGTACTCAAATCTAGTGGGGACTTTAACAAGTTTTCTTTGTCTACTCTGACTTAGAGTTGGGAGCCACCTACCTAAGTTACTTGGATGACCATTTCTTACAACCAGTAGCACGAAGTAGATATGATGAAAGGTGTATAAGTAAACTATTAAGCCTACTCAATTGTAAGGTCTGGTCTGGGCTAGTATCTGAGTTTAGTCCTAACTGTCCACCTTTAGGATCTAAACTTCCCAGTTAGTCCACTCAAGCCTGTAGTCCGGCTATAAGGAAGTTAGAAGTGATCTGAGTTGATCACATACTGAGAGAGTAATAAGTTGGACAAGGATTGAGGTGATCGGTGTCCTAGAAGTGAAATGAGTTCTAGTATAGTAACTGTCAGTTGAGATAACTTAGGATCACACTCTAAGTTAGAGTTAATAAAAAAAACTTGTTAGAGTTTCTGCTAATTGTTCTACACTACTTATACAAAATATTTATTTCTACATGTTATATTTCTCTTGCATTTCCCTATTGAGTCACTGTTCCTGATTTGGTAATAAGTTCTCACACATCTGATAAATAAAAGAAAAGAAAGATAAATATTATTTTAGAGAAATTGAGTGGTTTATGACAAGTAAAGTGCATTCATTTCACATTTAAAACCACATTTCCCCCTACAAAACAAATCTAATTTTCTTTACACCCCTATTATCTAGAGCCCACTTACCTTGAGAAAATTAGAGTGTTTAAAACAGGCCTATGCCTGAATACATTGGCATAGAATAATAGAATAGGATGATGCAGTGATGGGGATTGGTAAAGGAAATATATAGTGTTAGATTTGATTTGTAGAGGGGAATAGGATTTCAAATAAAAATATAAACGTGCTTTACTGTCCTTATAAAAGTGGGTACTGCTGAGTCAGAGAATCAAAATCTCCAAGTCATTCCACAATTGTGCACAATCAAGTAGGCACTGGGGAGTGTAAGGATCTTAGTTGCCTTAACCTTAATCTGACTCTAAGTCAGAGTTGACAAAGAGAACTTGTTAGAGTCCTTGCTAGTTGTTGTACACTATTTATACATGTTCAACTATTTGTGCTTATTTACTGATCCAAGTGTATTACTTAATTAAAAGAAAAAGAAAAGAAAAGAAATATAAATATTAACTTAGGGGAAAATAGTGGTTCATGACAAGAAGGTAATCAAATATAAAAGGGAGGGGCTCACGAAATAGTAAAAGCTTGTTATTAGACACTAGAATAAAAGAAATGTTTTTAGTTTCTGCTCAAGAGCACTCTCACCAGTTGGATCTCAAAGGTATGCATTTCTCTCACACTGTAGCACTACTGTCTAAGGTACTAGTCTAATAGGCTGGCTCGCTGTCGATATAGCAGTCCTACCTAGATCTCATGTTGCCCTCATACAAGCTCGCTCTCAACTGACTATATAGTTGGCAACTTACTCTGAAAACATATAGCAAGCAGTTCAGCTCCTAGTTCAAGCAAATGCCCAAGTCCTCCTTTAGAGTGGGTATTCCTTGAGAGAAGTTTTAATAAAAAGAAAGAGAGAAAGAGAGCTCTTAGTTACTCAAGTTGAGTTTCAGCTCTAGAGCAACAAAGGGCAAAGATAGGGGTTCTTCTTCTTGTGCCTCTCTGTGCTACTAGAGTATTATATTAGTATTACAAAGCCCAGAATGCAACAAACAAGATAAGAAAAAAATCCTCCAGATTACTCAAAAAGGCAGGTAGAATAAGTCGAGTCTGCATTCAATTATGCAATAGCTACTCTCCATACTCCCTGTTCATTTCCTACCAACTTTTTTTATCTCATCAGCTGAACTTGAGCCTGTTCTAAGAGTTCTAGGGTGCTTGAGAGGTTCTTTGGAGATTGGTCCAACTGCTCTTGAGCATGTCTTTGTCATCAATATCACTTCTTTCTGCTTCCTACTCTCCTAATGCCTCTCCTAAACCTTCCTCTACTCTCTTTTCTGCTTCCTGTTCACATCTCTCAGGTCTTTCTTCTTTCTATCCCTTCCCAATGATGTTCAGTGTATTCTTATCTTGTTCTTCTATATTTAGATTGCCGATTAGGACTGATGCATGTCCTCTGATGGTGTTCCTATTATAAACCAGAGGTCAGTTATCTGATGATGTCATTATCAAGAGAAATGTTTCTAAGGTTGAGTTTGCTCTCAAAAGCACTTCTAGGGGGGAGTCTGTCTTATAGATATGATATGAGACCATCTGGAAAGCATTATGAGGTACCAATAGTGGTAATTGCAGCCACTATTCCACTATTTGGATCCGGTTCTTGAGTACACAACCAGACTTTTAGTGGTTATGTCTGGGGAGCCAATTCTCTCTTGAGAGCTGTTTATTATAATTATTAGGTTCTGAATGTCACTTATATTGCCAAAATTAATTGTCTGGAGTGACAGCGGTTTTATTTTGTTGGTTTCTAGAGTCACTATAGTGATTAATAGGGACAGTTGGGGGCATTGGTATTGAGTCACTAGAGGTGAAATTCTTGGATTGACTCAAAACTGACTATTATGAAAGCATTTGCCAAGAATATTTTCATTGATCAAGAATGAAGGTTAGAAGATCAAAAACAATCAGATATCCCCAGGAGGAAGAGCAATAGGGCACCTAAGTAACTGTCCATACCATCAAGGTGGACAATGAAAAATAGTGCCCTGTTCAGGACACTTTCTTGTTGTGGGCCCAGGGCTTAAAGGAACAGGGATGATACCCTTCTCCACTAAAAGTGTCTAAGTCCAATTGAATGGACCTACAAGATGACAAAATTGATAATAAGGGCTAATTAGGGATCAATCTTCCACAGTGTGAGGCCAGGATTACCTTGCTCCACCAAGGAGTCATAATGACCTACTAGGTATCAACTCAATACCTAGTAATTAAGATACTATCAGAATAGACAGATTACAGAGAAAAACTCAGACCCAGGTAAATGTTGTACAGGGTTGAGGTGTTGGTAATAGATTTAAGGGCTAAAAATAGCCCATCTAAAGATAAACAACCATAAATTGGCAGACAAATAAGACCAAAGGCTATACTGTCTAAAGATATATAAGTCAGCAGTAAAAATGTAGCAACTCACTGCTATAAGCCAACAGACCTTCCTTCTAATAAAACCAAGACATGTAAGTACAAGACCAGCTCTATGGAGACATCCCCCCCAACTGCCCACAAGCCCCGCAGATCAATGATGACAGTAGTAATGACCAAAATAGTAGTATCCCCACCACCAAAGTCTGCCTCTGCTAATACGATCACTGTGGTAGACAGCAACAATGAAGCAATCAAGGAGTCCTCCAACGAGGACAACTTCTCTTTCTTTGTAGAAGATGTGCCAGATGAAGTCCCCCTATGGAGTGCTGCCCCCTATGATCTAAAGCCCTGTCACATCATTGTTAGGAACATGTACTTCAAGTCCTGGGGAACAGAAAAAATATTGAGTGAGAATGTAAAGAAGTGGTATACCAAGCTCCATGGCAAAAGAAAGGTCCTGGCTGCAGGATACAGCCAGTCAAAGAACAAGGCTAAGATTAACTGTATCAGAGAAGCTATTGAGTTTGTAGTGGGGCAAAAGGTCAAGGATGATGATATTGAGATGCTAAATAAGGCTAGCCCTTAGATTACTATGAACGTCAAAAAAGTGGAGAAAGCAAAGAGTTTGTTGAAATGCGGGGCAGTAATGACAATTGAAAGGGGGGACTTGGTAACATTTAGGGCTATTACCAATAGATGAGTAATACCAACCCTGTCATAAATCTGCCTGAACCTAAAATTGTATGACTAGAAAGATAGGAAGAATGAGAACTCTTCTCTTATGGACTAGACAAGGTATGCTAAAAATAGAATAGGAGATAAGAAAAAGATAAGATAAGGGTCACATAACAGATCACATGATGGAAACTTCTAGAAAGATTGTGGGATATTACTTAAGTGTACACATAGACAAATAGCATTTGTATATAAATAGGTAGAGCAATTCACAGAAGAACTCCATTGAGTTCTCTTTGTTCTCTCATAACATTGAGTGTGATAAGACCGTCATCTTGATTACTCTTGTCATTATATTAGAACTCAATATCCTATACTCTATACTGTTTGTCTCAAACCCTACACACCCTTTATTCTTTACTCTTACATCATCCTTGGTATACTGGTCAACCACTATGACATAGCTGGGCCCTAGGCTTAAGGGGACTGACCAGGAAGTTTAGACCCTGGAGGTAGATAAGATAGGACCAAGCTCAGGCCCTATCTTGAGACCAGACCTAACAACTAAGCAGGCTTTTTCATATACTTGTTTTGCTTTGCTTTATCAACCTTGTGCTAGGAGCTCATTGTAGTTTCTACATACAGAAGAGTGACAGCCATCCCTTAAGGAGCTGTCTAGTTTAGGGGTTTGCATCTTTGCAGCAATAGTATAACCCTAGTACTAGGGCAGTAGTTAGTAGGGAAGTAGGTGCCTAGCTGGAAGAAGATGTGCTCCCTAGTAGGTATAAAAATTAGATCAGAAGAAAGTGACCGCTTCTCATATAAGGAAACAGACAAAGAAAACAACACCTGGGACAACTACCTTATGTCCCACCAGCAATTACCCCAAGGCCAACAACCCCAACAGTAACAACAACAACAATCACAACCAGAAGAAGCAGGTCTGACAATGGACCAGATTCTTCAATATTTCACTCAACACACCATAGCAATTGAGCAGCTCCTATCGAGGGGGCAAGCCCCGGGGGAGGCAGCAAAGCCCCTGTTGTTTGACAGAGAATGAGAGAAGATGGTAGGCTTTATTAATGCCTGCCACCTATACATTAGCATAAGGATAAAAGGGAGTAGTAAGGAGGAAAAAATATCATGGGTATTGACATATGTACAGGGAGGAGTGGCAGAGATATAGAAGGAGAACATATTGGAAGAAAGGAGGCAGGGGCTGTCATTGGTAGAAACGGTGGAGGAGCTCTTCGCCAAAATGTGGGAGGAATTCAGAGAGTTTGATAAGGAGTCAAGAAAGGTAGATGAGCTGAGGGTACTGAAACAGGGGGGACAGACGTACAATGAGTATATCCAAATATTCAAGAAAGTGTTAAGAGGAAGCGGCTATGAAGGAAGACCCCTCATAGAAGAATTCAAGAGGGGGTTAAACGGGAATATTTGGAGGAGACTAGTAGAGGCGGAATTGCCATCTATAACTATTAAGGAATGGTGGAAGAGATCAGTGAGATTGGATCAGAATCTAAGACAGAGCAGGGTGGAGGAGAAGGTGTTGGGGGGGAAAGAAGTGGTGCAGGATCACCAGAAGCACAGCCATCCAGAGGAACTAGGCCCTTCTGGAATAACAGATATCAGGGGGGTTTCTATGGAACACCAAGGGGAGAATTTAGTGGAGGTTTGAGGAGGAGAGAAGGAGGAGGACAAGAGGTCTAAGACCCCAACACAATGGATGTGGACAAAGGAGAAAGATAGGAAGGAGATCAGAGGTGTTATAACTGCAGGATATTTGGGCACATAGCCTGATATTGCAGAAATCCAAAGAGGTCAGAGAAAGGACATAGGAGGTGTCAAAAGATCAGGGAGACCAGTAAGCCCTTGGCCAGCCTCCCACAATAGATACAGTGTATTACATAAACAGAATAAAATGGACTCTGACCAACATACTGAGAAGGAAGTGAGATAGACACTCAAACTATTAAGAGAAGTCTAGTTCAATGTCAGACTAGAGAGAGTGGATACCCACAAAGGGGTATCAGCAAGAGCACTGTTAGACAGTGGAGCAATGGGTTTATTTATGAGCAAAAGACTAGCAGAGAAACAGGGCTTCAAGTTAGAAAAATTGGCAAGGCCAATTAAAGTGAGAAATGTAGATGGGAGCGACAATAGAGGAGGGTTGATAACCCATGAAGTGGAGGTTAACATGTATTATAAAGAACATAGAATGAGTGAGGATAGATGTATGCAAACTGGGGAAAACAGGAGTAATCCTGGAGATGCCATGGCTCATGGCGCATAACCCAGAGATAAACTGGGAAACAGGAGAAGTGAGGATGACCAGGTGTCCACTCCTATGTGGATGAACACCTGAGAAGAAAGAAGTAAAAAGGAGACAGACTATAAAAAAAAAATGAAAATGATCTGAGGTGGACCATAGAAGAAAGGAAGAGAAGGGAAGAAATTGCAGATGATCACAGAAAGGTAGAGGAACTAGTACCCCAATGCTTCTACAAATGGAAAAAAGTGTTTGGGAAAGTAGAGTCTAAGCAAATGCCGGCCAGGAAACCCTGGGATCATGCCATCAGCTGTAAAGAAGACTTTGTACCAAGGAAAGAACAAATCTATCCTCTGTCCAGAATAGAAAAAGAGGAAGTACAAGCATTTGTGGAAAGCCAACTAAAGAAGTGTAGTGAACGTCAGTTGAGGTAACTTAAGTTCACACTCTAAGTTGGAGTTAACAAAGAGAACTTGTTAAAGTCCTTGCTAAGTGGTCTAGCTACTTATACACAAATGTGTGTTTACTAGTATTTGTCTACTCAAATTATCTTGCAGACTCCTTTTGAGTCATAGTGTCTTGTGCACTTTAAACTATTATATGATAAATGAAAATTAAAATAAAATAAAATATTCTGCTGCCATAGATTCTCCAGCTTATCTGCCATTTCATTACACCACCCCCCTCTCAAGCTTCCTTGTCCTCAAGGATTCTTCCTATAGCTCTCTGTCCCAATTGCCAATATTTCCCATGTCATCCTCTTCTTTTTCTTGTTGTTTCATCCATAAAAACAGATTGTGGCTTACTTTTGCAAATAGATTCCTCTTCTATTGTCTCCAATTCTCTTCTAACATTTTCCAGTACTCCTGTTTGTATTTCCTTTCCCCCCACCCATACAACAACTTTGCTGTGTATCTTCCTGGCAATTCTCTGTTAAATATCTTCCTATCTTCCTCTGTTTCTTGCTGTCTTGCTTCTTCTTCTTTTGCCCTTCTGTATTCCCTTTCAAATTCTTCTACTAGTTCACTTGCATTTTTGAGATTTCCCTTGCTCTCCCAAGTGTCCTCTTCTGCTATACACCCCTTCCATCATACCAGATATTTCTCTTTTTCTTGTACTCATCTCTTGTTCATTATCTTTTCCACTTCCCATTCTTCTTCTTCCTCAATCATCACAGGTTGTGGCATTTCCTTTCTTTGTCCTTCTACCTGCCCTTTATATCTTCTTACTCTACTTACATTAACTACTGGGTGTATTTTTACTGTGCTAGGTAGTTCTAATTCTATTGCATTTGTTGAAACTATAGACTTGACTTTATAAGGTCCAACAAATCTCTCCATAAGTTTTTCTGTTCTCCTTCCTACCATCTGATATTTGAGATCTTTAGTGCTGAGCAATACTAGATCTTCCACTTGATACTCCTCTATTTCTTCTCTATGTCTATCTGCATACCTCTTCATGTCTTCCTGTACTCTTCCCAACGCTGCTGTTGCTTCTTCCTGTATCTCCTGCATCTTTTTCACAAATTTGCCTACTTCTTCAAACTTTCTCTTTTCTCTGAGTTCAAATCCTATACAAGGATCTCATCTGCTGTTTGCCTTGAAAGGTGATACTTTCATACTTGTCTGTACTTTATTATTGTAGGCAAATTCTACAGTTCCCAACCATTCTGGCCACTATTCCTGATGGTGATCAATGAACATTTGTAAATATTGTTCTAGTTCTTGGTTCATCCTTTCAATTTGTCCATCTATCTGTGGGTGGAATGCTGTTGATAATTTACTATCAATCCCCAGCATTACATTCAACTCTCTTATCACTTCTGCTATAAATTGTGGCCCTCTATTGAAAATAATGCTTTCTGGCAAGCTGTGTAGCTTCCAGATGTTATCTCTGAATAATCTAGCTAGTTCTTCTGCTGTTGTCTTCTCTGTAGTAGGTATAAAATGAGCCATCTTTGTCAACCTATTTACTACCACCAGAATTGAGTCATATCCTTGAGCCAATGGTAACTTTGTGATGAAATTGGCTGATATATGACTCCATGGTTTCTCTGGTATTGAATTTGGCATTAACTTACCAGCAGGTGTCTGCATACCATTTTTATTTTGTTAGCACACGTCATATCCTTTTACATATTGCTTTACCTCCCTACTCACTTCTGGCCATCAAAAGTTTCTCATCACCAACTCTGTCATCTTCCACTATCCTCCATGTTCTCCCACAGGCGTATCATAGTGCAGCCTGATTACTTCTGCTCTCAATTTCTTATCTTTAGGTACATATATCTTTCTTTTTTTCAGCATCAATCTCTCATACTTATGCTACTCTTTGTCCCTTAAGACTTTAACCTCTACTTGTTTCATTTCTTCTGTCATAAATCGCCTGCCCAAACCAAAAATAGTATAGCTAGAGGGATGGGAAGAGCAAGAGCTATTCTCAGACAGACTAGACAAAGGAGTCTAATTATAGAAAAGAGAGATAAGATGAGATAAGATGAGATCACATGACTTGGTCATATAACAGGTCACATGATAGAACCTTCTGGAAAGATTGGTAGTTACTTAAGTATATACATAGACAGATAGAAATTGTATATAAGTAAGTAGTATTATAAAATGGCAGGCAAGCTAGGGGATCTACAATGGTGGATTATTTTATTTCTTTTTCTTTTTCATTTATTATGTAATAGTATAAAGCATGTAGGACACTATGACTCAAAGGGAGTCTGTGAGATAATTTGAGTAGACAAATACATGTAAACACCAATTCATGTATAAGTAGCTAGGTCAATTAGCGAGGACTCTAACGAGTTCTCTTTGTCAACTCTGATATAAGAGTGTGTGCCTAAGTCAACTCAGATCTTGGTTTGCTACAGGTAGCACAATCTACTAAGAGACTCCATTGAGTTCTCTTCATTCTCTCAAACATTGAGTGTGATAAGTCAGTTATCTCGACTAGCTTGTCATTATATCTTCCACCACCTTGACAACTTCATCATATTTTGCTTTACTTCTCCTTATCTTGTCCAGAATGTCTACTCCATCTATTACTACTTTAGTTACTTCTGCTGCTCTGACTTCTAACCACTCCATTTTCACCAATGCCTGCTCCTCATTATCTCTTTCCATGCCCACCTCCCAGTTTGATCTCTTACTCAATCCATCCACTTTTTCTATCCTTTCCCTGGATACATGTTTTAAAATAAAATTGAACCTTGAGAGATACAGAGCCCATCTGGCTTATTATCTATTTAATTTCTGGTTGCTCATGAAATACTCCAAATTCTTGGGTCTGACCAAATTTCAAATTTTTCTTTTGTACCTTCCAAGAAGTGCCTTCAGGCCTCCAAGCATCTAATTACTGCTAACATCTCTTTATTATAAATCTTGTAATTACATTCCATTTCATTCAGAGATTTTGAGATATAAGCTACTAGTCTCCACTTATTATCTTTGCATCTAATGGACAATACACCTCCTGTTGCAAAGTTGGAAACATCTGCCTTGACTCTAAATTCCTTATCTAAGTTGGGTGCTACTAGTAGTAGTCTTGTGGTGAAGATCTCTTTCAGTTGCTCAAATGCCTTTTACTGGGCTTTCTCCCATCTCCACTTCTTGTCTTTCCTTGTCAGCATATTCAAGGGCTTTGCAAGTGCTGCAAAGTTCTTAATAAACTGCCTATAGTAGTTGATGAGTCCCAAGAATTTCCTAACATCCCTGACCATCTTTGGTATTGGCCAGTTCAATACTCCTGCCACTTTTTCCTCCTCTATTTTAATCTTCCCCTAACCCATTACTACTCCCAGAAAGTCTACTTTACTTGTCTTCCATGAACACTTTTCTGGTTTCACATATAAGTCATTCTCCTCCAATCACTTTAACACTTCCCCCACAATTTTATCATGTTCCTCCTCTCCTTCTGTGCCCACTAGTACATTATCTACAAAGACTACCACCTTTCTTTCATTTATGAGATCCCTCATAATCTTGTTCATCATCCCTTGAAATGTTGCTGGCAAGTTTGTCATCCCAAAGAACATCACTACCGGTTTGAATGACTCCACATGTATAGTGAAGGCTGCCTTCCACTCATCACCTTCCTTAATACATACATTGTTGTAACCCCATTGTAAATCCATCTTAGTGAACAATTTCTTATTTCCCATTGCATCTACTAAGTCAGTAATCAATAGCAGTGGATAGTTATTTTCACCATCTACTTATTGAGTTTACAGTAGTCCATGACCATACACTTTCCCCCATCCTTCTTCCCTACAAAGAAAACTAAAGAAGTCTATGGTGACTTCAAAGGCCTTATGTATTCTTTTCTTAAGTGATCCTGAATGAACTGTTGAACCTCTTTTCTTTCATTTCTAGCAAGTGGATACACTTGTGCTTTACTGGCCTTGAACTCCTCCTTGAGATCTATAGCGTGATTTCATATCTTCCTTGTTGGCATTCTTTCTGGCTCCACCTTCCCAAACACCTTTAGCCATTTGTGGAACTTTTGAGGCACCATTACCTCAACCTTCCTATTATCTAACTCCATCTCCTCCTCTCTTCCCCAATCTTCCTTCTCGTCTGCTGCCTACCTAATTCTTTTGATCTCATCTCCTTGAATCTCTTTCTTTCCTTTTCTTCTTTTCTTAATTTCTGGACCCATTTCCTTCTTGCCCACATATTGTCCACATATGGGTGGACATCTCATCATCTTCACTTCTCCTTTCTTCTAATCTATCTCTGGGTTATGTGCCTATAACCAAGGCATTCCTAATATCACTTCTGTCTTTTTTAGATTGCACACATCCATTCTCACTCTTTTCTATATGCCCCTTGAAGTACAGGTTTACTTCCACCTCATGTAGAATTGCACTTCCACTGTTTCCTGTACTATCCACATTCTTTACCACTATTGGCTTTCCAAGTTTTATTAACTTGAAGCCCCCTCTTTCTGCACACTTCTTACTCATGAAGAGCCCTGTGGCTCCACTATTTAACAACGCTTTCATGGAGATTCCTTCATGAGTGTTGATCTTTTCCACTCCTATTTGCATCTACACTTCTCGTAGACCTTTCAAGGTCCTTTTGACCTCTCTCTATCTCTTCTCCAGATCAATAATTCCAGCCCTCTCCTTCTGGGCCCTAGGCACTGACCATTGTATCTTACTTCCCCAGTTCCACCATGGCACTTTTTTTTCTATCCTACAGGGTGGACAGAACACTTCTTCTTTCTTGTTCCTCCCCACCCTTCCTCCTACCACCACATCCTTGCCTCCACATATGCTATACTTTACTCTTCCTACTCTTTCTCTTGTTGCTTCCTCTTCTCTCCAGTTCCACGCCTCTTTGCACCTTCCACACTGTAGTGAACATTGATTGAGATAATCTAAGCTCACACTCTAAGTTAGAGTTAACAAAGAGAACTCATTAGAGTCCTCACTAATTGACCTAGCTACTTATACACAAATTTGTGTTTACTAGTATTTGTCTACTTGAATTATCTTGCAGACTCCTTTTGAGTCATAGTGTCTCATGCACTTCACACTATTACATAATAAAAGAAAATGAAAAAGAAATAAAATATTCCACCGCTATGGATCCCCTAGCTTGTCTGCTGTTTTATTACACACACCACATATTACACAACTGCTTCTTACCTAAGAGCCCTTACCCCTGGTTCTCCTGAGTCTTCATTCCCTTATAGTCACACCCTCTACATTCCACAAGTATTTCAACTTTCCACTTTGTCGTTCACCTCTCTATGCTCATGACTGCTTCTTTAGGCGGCAGTCCTCTACAATGCTCCTTTGTCTTTCCCCATACTTCCTGCAGTGGTGCTACCTCTTCTCTTTTCTTTTTGTTTCCCTTTGGACACTCCCACTTCTTGTACCCTTCCTCTCCACACCTGAAGCATTGCCTCCTTTCTTCTACTATCTTCTATCATCTCACCTCCTTTACCCCACATTACATCACCCTGCTTGTCAATGCTTCAAATCTATTGTTTGTCTTCTTTGTCTTCTCCTCTTCCTTTCCTCTCTTGTTTCTACAGTTTTTAGCCAAGTGACCAAACAATCTGCAGTTCCAATATCTGCATCCCTCTTTTCCTTCTAACTCTCATCTTAGTTTGGCAAGTTCTCACCTTTGTTTGAGCAGACTGCTCATGGTTTGGTTGTACACTTTTAGAGACATGGTATTGTGTCTAAAGAAGGGTGGAAATTTTGGTTGTGTAGAAAAAGTATATTTGTTGCAGATTTTACTGACTAGTATTTCTTTGGCTGACTATCTTACCAACTACTTACATCTGCTAGGATGCAAAACCTTTACCCAGCCAGGTGCCTACTTATAACAATTGAAGTCTCAGTTGGATAACCTTAACCTCACTCGTACTCTAAGTCAGAGTTTGACAAAGAGAACTTGTTAGAGTCCTCACTAATTGGTCTAGCTACTTATACATGAATTGGTATTTACTAGTATTTGTCTACTTGAATTATCCCATGGACTCCTTTTGAGTCATAATGTCTCATGCACTTCACACTATTACATAATAAATGAAAAAGAAAAAGAAATAAAATAATCCACCGCTGTGGATGCCCTAGCTTGTCTGTTGTTTCATTATACTACTACCCTACTAACTACTGCTCTAATAATATAGTTAAACAATCACCTCTAAGAAGAGGATCCCTACTCTAGAGTGCTTTCTTAAGGACTGAGCACTATTCCTCTATATGTACTAAGTGACAATGCACCTGCAGCACAAGGTTACTAAGAGCAAAAAAGATACAAGTAATTTACTGAGCACTATCTGGTTATAAGGTCTGGTCTACACTGGGGCCCAGGTATGGTCCCAGTTGTCCACCTCTAGGGTCTAAACTTTCTGGTCAGTCTACTTAAGCTTGTGGCCCGGCTATGTATAGAGATGACTAGTGATCAGAGTTGATCACCAGTCGAGGGTCGAATGTGTGAGAGTAAAAGTGAGCAGAGATCGAGGCAATTGGTGCTCTAGATGTGTTAACAAGTTCTAGTGTAGTGAATGTCAGTTGAGGTAACTTAAGTTCATACTCTAAGTCAGAGTTGACAAAAAGAACTTATTAGAGTCCTCACTAATTGGTCTAGCTACTTATACACGAATGTGTGATTACTAGGATTTGTCTACTCAAATTATCTTATGGACTCCTTTTGAGTCATAATGTCTCGCATACTCTGAACTATTACATAATAAATGAAAATGAAAATGAAATAAAATATTCTGCCACTACAGATTCTCCAGCTTGCTGTGATAATGAGCTTATTGAGATAACTAACTTATCATACTCAACATTGAGAGAACAAAGAGAACTCGATGGAGTTCTTCTGTGGATTGCTCTACTTATACACAATTTCTATTTGTCTATATATATACTTAAGTAATTTTCTGTAATCCTTCCAGAATGTTCTATTGTGTGATCTGTCATGTGACCAGATCATATGATCCTATCTTATCTTATCTTATCTCTTGTTCTATTTTTAGAATCCCTCATCTAGTCCATCCAAGAATAGTTCCCTTTCTTCCCATCCCTCTAGTCATACAATTTTAGGTTTGGGCAGGTTTATAACACTTGCCTGCTGTTTTATCACAACCACCAGATAATGATGGTAAAGATAGTGAAACAGAACATGCCCTATATAGGCAAAGAACTTTGGAAACTTGACAAAGAAATAATAAAATGGCCACCCTATGTCAACAGGATTAGAAAACTGTTAGTAGAGACCACAAACCAAATGGATAGGAAGAACAAGAAAATGATTGACATATAGACAAAAACAAAGACCCTCATAAAGAAGATAGGCATAGAAGAGATGAACAATAGAAGACACCAGATACAAAAGATGGAGAGAGCCCTGAGTAACAAACTAAACAAGACAGTAAAGACATTTAAGGATACAAACAATAGCAGACAGAAGATTATGAGACTGATAAAAGAACTCAATGACAATGGAGAGATGAGGATAGCAGGATTCCAAAGAACAGCAAAGACAAGATACCTTAAGGAAGGTCAAAAGAACACAAAGTACTTCTTCAACCTGAACACAAACAAATATGAACCACCAGTGATAACTGGACTACTTAACAAGAGAGGAAAACTAGTAACAAATACAACAACAATGTGCAAAATAGCATCCAAATACCACAGAGAACTACAAAGCCCACCTAAGAGGAAAAGAGACAATGCATGAGAGATTGATAACTTCCTAGGAATAGTGACCCGATTGATAGAAAATGACAATGCCTATAGGCTAGAGGAGAACACAAATGAAGCAGAAGTCAGTAAAGCAATAAAAGACAGCAAGAAAAAGACAATGCCGGGGATAGATAGAATCCCATACGAGTTCTACAAATTCTGGATGATGAAGTATGAGAAGTACAAAGACAGAGAGGACAACCCTAAAGAAAAGGAGGTCAAAAGCATAGCACAGATATTAGTGAAGGTATATAACGAAATAGAAAATGAAGACCTATATAATGACAACTTTGTACTAGGCACAATGAATCTACTATACAAGAAGAAGGATAAACAACATATAGAGAATTATAGACCCATCATACTAACAAACACAGACTACAAGATCTACACTAAGACAATAGCAGTGAAACTTTGAAAGACAGCCCATAAGATAATCCATCCGAACCAAGCTGGCTTCATACCAGGCAGGAGCATCCATGACCATACAAGACTAACAAGATCTATGATACACTACTATGAGTTGCATAAGAAGAATGGATATATACTATCCCTTGACCAAGAGAAAGCATACAACAAGATAGCACATGACTGTCACAAACTTCATTTGGCCATAACTCCACGGATACTTGCACGATTCCCACGGTCTAAGATGCGTCGGAAAGCCCTCATGAAGACCTTTCAAACAATGCAAAAAACGTGTCAAAGCAATCAG
>Ga0153966_100158_pt1 | contig 43757 bp, 42 predicted proteins | sample TSFL050MetaG_FD_104738 | JGI IMG/M metagenome (GOLD analysis project Ga0153966, IMG submission 104738) | Attine ant fungus gardens microbial communities from Florida, USA - TSFL050 MetaG | ecosystem: Host-associated > Fungi > Mycelium > Unclassified | place: USA: Florida, Paynes | collected... | reverse complement strand
TTTTCACGATCAAGTATCCTTCATAAACATTACCCGACAAGCTCATGACCTCCAACCAGAACAGTAGCTTCTCATAAATCACAAATTTTACTGCCTCCAGCACCTTTTGCTCGAATGGAGTCTAAATAAGGTGATCTACCCAGAAGAGAGATGCATATAAAATGAGAGGGGGGATAGTGGATTTGACAGTAGCCTGAATATTGGCATTCTTTACTGTTGAAGAAGCCAAGCTGCACATATTAAAATGGAGCTTGGGTGATACCAGGGTTTTCAAACACAATACGGCAAGCTGGCGCTCATGATAGCCTCGATCTTGAATGGCAGAAAGCTCAGGCAGTGCTTGTAGAAACGAGGTCGAGAGAAGATAGTCTTCAAATGACTTGTGATGGAAATGAAGAATGGCACCAGAGCCACTGACGGACGTGAGACCTTTTCGGAATAATCGCAGGATATTTGAGACTCCAATCGTGACTCCAGGAAGCATCACAAGCGCATCGTCACTAAGTGGCTGCTTTCCATAGATCATGGCGCCCATAACAGAGATGATCCCTCGGATCTCTTGCTTCGAAATTCGTCCGAATGACGTCCTGACAACAGTGGTATACAGAGAGTACAGATCGTCCATCCCCTCATCCCCTCCCTCCCTTGACTCAAGAATGTGAAAACGTACTTCAGGGTCATCTTCAAGGAAGTTGGCGACAGTTGTGGCCCAGATAAAAATACTAGCAGCACCAGGAACCAGATAGTCAAGAGCCATGGCGATCCATGCAGGTTCCATTTGCATGTCGTCGAGTCGTGACTGGAGGAATGTGCGAATGTCATCTGAGGCATTGTCTCCTGGCTTGACGCCATAGCCAGAAGGAATGTCATGGATGCTGATGGAATCAGAGAAGGTAATCCGGTCGTCTGGCCGGCTAGTAATGACCAACTTGAGCTTCTTCAAGTGATCAACCTGAATCCAACACTTGAGTGTATGCAACAGACTCTGGAAATCCTCCTTCCCAGATGCGTCGTACCTCAAGCCACCACACTCATCCAATGCATCTATCACAATCACTGGAAGCTCCTCAAGTGGAATAGCGTCATCGAGCACAGATAATGGGACCTCGATGAGCGATTTGAAAAGCCGATCAATATCAGATGAATTGTGCCCTTGACTTCCTTGAGCTATGTGTTGCCGAAGAGAAGGGAACAGGCGGGCAAGATCACAGGCAACAGTGCGCCACAGGGCATTGGTAGTGACGGTAGATTGTGTGCGGTCGAATCGGAATGTGATTACATGGCGTTTCTGGTCGACTAGTCGATTAGCAATGCTAGCTGCCAAGGCAGATTTCCCAACACCAGGGGATCCTCTTATCCAAATTACATTGGGGCCATCGACATTTTTGATTTCGTACTCAATCTCTTGTAAGATGGAAGTACGGGTGCCTTCCATACATGATTTGCGCAGGGGAAGCCTATTCTCCCCAAGGTCCCTCACTAAATCATCTAGCTCCCTCTTGTCGGCGGCCGTCTGCGCGTTTTGTGCCATGGTGGCTGATAACAACCACAAATCAGTCAGATTGAGCAATGAATATTAGACACGAAGATCAGACCTTGCTCTGTTCGGATCTCTAGAAGAAGATCTCGGTTGAAATTTCCTGCGAAAGCATCCAGTTTCTTCCGTAATTCAATAGCTTTGTCCTTATGAGGGGCAACGAGGAGGTGTTTGCCTGCGACCGACAACTCAGTCGTCAATCCATCTCATGTAACTGAATACGCACCTGACCAACTTTTGACCCACTTGTCAATAAAGTCCACGACTTCTTCCATCATTCTAGGAAATTCACCAATAGTCACGCGCATTTCATTTGATTTTGGAACTTCCTTGAGCCGGCCCATGTGGGAAGCTAGGATTCTGACGCTTTCTGTCATTCTTTTCATTTCTCTGTAAGATTCCTCTTGGGCCTTGAAATGCTGCCAGATTTATCAGTATCCTTCACGTTGTATAGAAAAGGGAGCCAACTTTGTGTATGACATCAATGCAAGAAAACACCGATTTCACTATAGAATTCAGCTGCTTCGAGTCAGATAACGCATATGCGTGCTAGTCAACGATGATTTACCCCACCGACAGCCACTCCGAACTCAATGAACATCGCACCCACATCATTTGCGGAACCGAGACGATACATAATAGGCCGGAAATCGTTCAGGTCCTTGATCGTGTTCTTAATTTGTCCATCCAGGGCGCTCAAATCAGACTCGTAAGCCTACATTCGGATTTGAGCAGGCAATCTACATGTTAACAACAACCATGATAACATACCTCGGCGACGATCCAGAAGTGTAATCCTGGAATTCCATTGGGGAACTCAACCTTAAAATTTGCTGAAGTCTTCTAAGCAGGCTTGTAGCGATCGAGAAAAGGATTCAACCTACATTTGATCTCTTCCTGTGTTTCGGATACCAGGTAATCCCATAACTCAGCAAATTTCACATTGACTTTACACAAAGGATCATCCTTTGAGAAATCCCCAAGACTGGAGATCTTCCGTCGCAGAGGATGCTTTCTGTGTATCTCAATATCCAAGTCACTTTCTTGCTTGAGAATACTACATTGTACAAATGTTAAGCACTGCCTAGGCATGTGGCGTTCCACTCACCATTTACTTGTCAACTTGAGACGCTGCTCTCCCTCCAAGTTTTTCTTGAGTTTGCCTTCAGTATCTCGGAGATGGCTGGCGCCATCCGCCTTGTCAGAGTGCTTGACAATGAATGATTGCGGAAATTCATGATCGAGCTTCCCGATGAATTCTAGATGCAGTTAAGCCTACTGATGGATGAGACAGACTTATACTCACCGATAATTCGGATAGTTGGTACCATAGTAGCAGTCTCACCTGTGTTTGCCATTGATTCAACTTTAAGTCGAGGGAGCAAGAAACAACGTTGCGAAAGGGGATATGATGTTATCAGGTGGACAAAGCTGTGGAACCATTCGAAGCAGCTGTTACTGCCTCACCAATCCAACAGGTGGGAATTTGATCATCGCTGCTCAGAAGGACGGCGAAATTTCCCGGCTCTCATCGGCCGTTTCCTTTCGGCTGACATGGTCTCCAGTTACAATTGGTTAACTCGCTGCTATAAAAAGCATGAGAGATCTCATACCTCTGGGTGAGTATTGCCTTTCGTCACCAAATGTATTTGTATTTTCATTGTGATCGACTCTGAGTGCAACGATAAAAGAGGTCACATGACCATTAAGTAACTACATTTAATCATTTCACAGCAAGGATAAACGTTGTCTCCCTGGTAGACCTCTCCTCTTCGGGGAGCGTGGGCCAGGATCAGTGTATCCCATTGCTTCAACCAAGACATGGCGAGCGATGTACAGGCGGACCCCAGCTAAAGAAGCAAAGACTAGTATAACCCATCGACATCTACTTTGATAATCCAGGGCCTTAACTTCTCCAAGAAGACAAAGCAAGCGCGTTGACACAGATGATAAGTCCCATGTCCGAACCCAGTATCGAACCACTCACATCGGGACGAGATCCCATGAGGAAAGATGTCGCTGCACCACTAAAACGACTGCCCTAACTAATACAGTCATTCGCATCTTGAACGCGATCAATGCGTCTGGATAGCATAAAACATGTTATGTGCATCGTCTCAGTTAATATTGCAAACTTTGAAATACATGTAATCTTTAGATTGAAGGATACTCACTGGCCAATGTATCCAATGCCCAGGATGAATGTGACTGCCCTCTCACATGCAGCTCACATGCAGGCGCTCCTTTGAACTCGAACCACCAGTGGGTTTTTCCCACGGCACGGTGGGGGGAATAGAGGGTAAGTACCGCACAGAGAGAGCCCCGAGCTCTCACATTCGCTTCCCTTCATCAAGTCGGCCTCGCCTCGTCGCAACTGCCAATCGACCAGACCAGCTTAACACCTAGCTCTGTGTCACAAAAACTGTCAACTTGCCTGCTAGCACCCCAGAGCTGCCCATCCTGCCACCAACCTCAGCCTCAAACCATGTTGTTCCGTCACCAGCAACATCCAGTTGCTTTCTACCTATGACACAACTGCCTTCAATACCAACTTCTATCAACCCCCAACCTCCACCGACCATAGAACCACGATGCACCGACAGCAAAACCCACCCAATGTACCGATAATCGAGCTTGGGGAACTCGTAGGACTGGGAAGAGATATTTCATGGGGGAGAAATAACTGTAGGAATACAGCGCTATTGCGCCTGTACCAAGTTTCCGTGGCTCGCCGGCGTGGAGGAACCTGTCTGATTGGATGGGAGACCTGGATACTGATACCTTCGTGCCATTTTCCTTTTATCTTCTTTGCTTTTCACCAGTCATCACTGCCACTCATGACAATGCCATCCTCCCTCGAACATACCGTTACCCTATCTATCTACTACCAAATTCCGCCCGCACCTTCCTCCATGCCTCCTGTAGACACATCCTGGACATTGGGTCCTATTTTAGGCCCTCCGTGCCTTAGCACTAGTTTGCTTGTTATATAAATGCTGAATCCACAAAAAACAACGCCCTCTCACATGACCTGATTGGTCTCAATCAAGTACATCCTTACTCAAAAAGACAAATCAAGTGAGTTACAGGCAAGCTTAATTGCTTCAGGGACAGGGTTGCTGATGATCTTGTAGGGATCCGAACAGAGCAAGGGCTAGTCTCCGTGCCCATCCTGGTGAATGATGTGAAGATTGATAATGCGAAGACAGTCGCCGAAGACAAGGAGTTGGATCATCTAATGACTGCCCTCGGGGGGCTCTCTGTGAGCCACATATGAAAGGCAGGCCAAGAATGTCAACGGTCGCAATGTAATGTGGTTCAGGGGTCTCCTAGTGTTGGAAATTCTGCTCTGGCTGCTAGCATTGCTACCCGGTTACAAAACCAGAATCGACATCTAATATCGTTGCAGTTGGACCGCACACAATCTGCCATCCTCACTCCATGTGCTCTCTGGCGTGCTGTCGCCTGTAGTCTTGCCTGTTTGTACCCTGAGATACGCCAACATGTGCAATATCTGTTGCAAGGACACCGTCAGACTGACGAATACCCAAGTGTCAAACAGATATTCCAATAAGCTTCAAACCATGGTTCTGTTTCAAGCTAGAGGGGGTTCATATTGCAAGAAAGTTTGATCTTCGAAACGGTCAACGGTCCAGTTCCTGTAGTTTACACATGGTAATCTGTCTTCGAAAGACTCTCACCTTGACATAACCAGGGCCGAATGAGACGAGCCTGTACATTATTCATTTGCATGTTGAATGAAAAACGAGTCCGAAAACATTCATGTTACTTATCACTTTTCATTCACCAACTTTTGGAAGAGATGGCTCCGCATGTCATTTTCGAAAGGTAAGTTTAAAAAAGAAGATAAGCGTTAGCATGGTGTAACCCAATAGGTATATCCTATGTCCACACATAGATCAATGGGAAGTACATATAGTCAAAAAATGAAAGCAAAATTTTAACCAAGATTTCCCGTCATCTATGTCATTTTCTTCGAGTACACCTTGGGCGAGTCTGATGCAACAGCGAGGGACTGTATGATGTTCTTCCCCAGAACCCAAACAATCATGGATGGAACAATGATCCATAGTCTAGAAATAAAAGGCACTGATAATATATTCTAAGGCCCGATAACAAAAGCAAACTCACCCATTGGGTAGGATCCAATAGATGATCAACGTCGAGGTATCGTTGTGACCAATTTGACAAAATCCACAATAGTATTCGTTGAGCCAGTACAGGAGTGTTTTGGAAAGTGTCATGAGGGCAGCACTAAACCCGAAAAGTGGAGCACCAGGCCATTGAACACTGTGTGTAAGATAGACATATATGATGTTGAGAATAGTCTCAACAATATTCATGAAAGCTGGATGAGAGCATCAACCATAAATCGGGTACACAAAAGAGAACGAAAACCAGGAAAAGCGTACACTGGGCATTTACAAATCCGTCATTGCTTTCCAGAGCTGGAAGACCATAAACCTGAAAGTACTGTCAGCTCGGGCTCAGGCATACCAAAAGAGCTTGTTCCACAAACGCACATAGTCAACCTGTCAAAACCGCAGCCAGAAGACATATTTCAGTGAGATTACTTGTAAGTTAATGGAATGATGAAGTGGAGCTGCCCTGATCAGTGGGTGTCTGTGAGCGCGCACATACCTCCTGATAAAGCGCGTACGGGCGCCAGATCCAATGCATATCACCGCCCTAGATATGAAAGGAAGATAATTAAGTTCCCTAGCCCAGTAACAGGGCTTATACGAACCTTCATTGACCTTGGCCTGCAATTTGTTAGTTGAGATCATTTATCTGATGCAAGAAGACATACCGCATGAAGCAATAACCAGCATCCCAGAAGATTACAGGAGCTGTTATGAGGAACCAAGCCGTAATCCACCAACGGGTTGAGACTGCCATGGATAGTGAGAAAGCATCATTTCGTCACGCCATCAACATTATCAATCCTGCGTGACATCGAGAGATTCAACTGCTTATTGGATTCCAGAAAAAAAAGTGCAGAAATATCCTCATGATGTAGATTGACACAACTTTTCTTAATACTCCATGACCGATATTCGGCTTAGAGGTATAAGGCCAAGTGGTATATCTACGAGAGAGGTAGGTGGGTTTCCATCAGGAATCGACCTCGGAACTGTTACGCCAGACCAGGGAAATGACGATGACCAACAAGAGATAAAGGACCCTCACCGATCATGAAATTAGTCTTAAGTATGTCCTAACTGGTTTCAGTCCAGCTATCGTCTGCCTATCGTCTGTATGTGACAAACAGCTTTCACCACTCCATCTGTCTTCAACGTACACTCATGTCAGTGTGCATCTACTCCTTCATTAGGATAGATAGTTCGTTCCTTTCAGCATCTATCTCAAGACGACGAACCGGGGAGCATATTCGCTTGGAAAAAAGAACATACAAGACGTCTGATCCTCATTGAAAGAGCTCTACCGCACATGCCACATTCGGTGCTACCAGCATCCGTGTTAGCTCTTCTTCCCTCCCTCGAAGCCCAATTCGATGCATCCAATGCCATTTTGAATGAATATTCCGTAAGGACCTTGTTCATGGCATTCGAGAGACAATGAGTTTCTTTGAGGGTTCAGGTAAGGACTGGCCCTCGGGGAAAGGATACAATATCTGTTCATCACTGATATGATTGACAAGCCAGCGATCTTGCCCTTCAACATGTACGCAGACTTGCGTGTCATCAACTCAAGTCCAACCATGGTTAGCACCTTCAACCCCCAATCAAATATGCTAAGTTCTTTGATATATATGTAAGCATCGGCGAATAAAAAGCCTGCAAGTATCCACAGTGGCGGCAAGCTTTGGCTCCTCGGTAGTGGTCACGTCGTGCTGGATAGCCGGCTACCAAACTGCCTGTGTAAAGGCTCCCGCCACAGCTCCGAAGTAGAACTTTCAAAATCTAAATTTGATTTAGCAATTACAATCCAAAATCATAAGAGTTCTAGTGGTAATGTAGCTTTTAGACCTGAGTACATAGATCTTTTTGGTCTGAAACCATGAGATGAATTAGGAAATAAACAGAGAACTCGTTGTGACCAACCCAACGGCTCTGAGAAGACATGGTCCTCATCACCGACTTGCTTTCCTTGGCTAGGAAAGTGCCAGGTCCCTCCGTCCACTCACTAATTGTGGCGAAGTGACTTGGAGAAATTTTCCAAGGGAACGGATTAGCCTCTGGGATTGATATCATTCACCAGGAGCCACAGATTGAACGCACACACCCATCCTACTCCAGCGATAGGGGGTGCCACATGAGCAATTCGGTTTCTGGTTTTTGTATGCATCAGAACTTATAAAAATACGAGACTGCACCCGATCTTACTATCACTCAACTGAATATAAAGCAGAAAAAAAATTCATTATTGATGATAAACTACGTTCACAGAATGAACTGATTGCTATATCTACAACGACTGGTCATGCTGTTAGCTTCAGCTCCGTTCCAAGAACGAAGCTTACTGAGCTCCCGACCCACGTCAAGGGCGCATGACAGGTCACTTTGTCAAGGTGACCCGACCGGGAGAAAGATACTGACCACGCACCAAGGTATTGCATCCAGCCACCGTACAGAGCATCGTCGCCTGGAAGTCTTGTTCCGTAACCGTCTTCAACTTGCAGAAAGAAACCCCGTCACTCGTTCATCTGATACGGCATCAGAACATTACAATCTCAAAGTCAACGACAAACCCACCAAAGGGCCAAGGACACGTTTCAACACACATACTGGGGGCCTCGGCCTGCCACAGTATGGACCCACTCGCACGAGATGCCACAAGTGGCCTGGTTGCGTAATACCACACTCGCAAGTGGGCAAACATCCAACCTATTACACATCAAAATCCCATAGAACACTTAAAGTCACGACGAACTCACCTATCAGCCAAGGCATCTCGCGAAAACGCCATCATACTGTGGTCACGCACTCATACTGGACCTCACCCCAGCGTCACAGTCGGTGCCAACAGCGACTCACAGTTTATTATGGCGAGCAATGATAAGGTAGGCAGGTTGTGACCGGATCAATCCCGAACGGTGTCTCGTGTCCAACTTAACACCATGTCAGCAGCAACACACACGGAGCCAATGACAAACTTACCTATCAGCAGCCTGTAATTTCATGCCAGCACTGTGGTCAAGCACTCATACTGGACATCTGCAGACTGCCAGCTGGCGCCATTATTGACTCACAGGCCTTAATGGCAAGCAATGGTATGTTGGCCAGGTTGCAACCGGACTAACCCCGAACGCCATTGCTTCGAATGGTGTCCCGTATCCAACCTACTAGACGTCAGAACCGCATAGCCCACTTGCAGTTGATGACGAGCTCACCTATGGGCCAGGGGGTGAAAGCTTCGCCGTCGGGCTGCGGTCAACCACTCGTACTGGTCATCACCGGGCTGCCAGTCGGTGCTCAATGTTGACCCAGATCCTCGACAGCGATTAATGGTACGGGAGCCGAGGTTCTATCTTGACCAAGACCGAACGCCATTGCTTCGAACAATGCCTTGTGTCCAACCTTGCCCATGTCAGCATCGCATGGCAGACTCCACATCAGAAACAAACTCACCTATCGGCGGGTGGTAAAAGCTTATGCCATCATACTGTAGTCACACACTCGTACTGGACCTCGCCCCAGCGTGACAGTCGGTGCTCACGGTGACTCACAGTTTAGTATGGCAGGCAATGGTATGGTAGCCGGGTTGCGACTGGAGCTAGCCTGAATGCCATTGCTTCAAACGGCATCTCCATGTCCAACCTACATGGCGTCATAATCACAATAAAATACTTCGAGTGAAAAACACACCTCTCGGCCAGGGGGTGAAAGTGGGCGCCGTGGACCCTGCGGCCATACCCGCACAAGCACTCTTACTGGACATCACCGGTATGCCAGTTGGTGCTGCGCTGACTCACAGTCCTCGCGATCAATTGTAGGGAAGCAGGTTATGACGGACTAATCCCGAACGGCCTTGCCGAACGGTGTCTCACATCCAACCTACACTGTGTCAGCATCAGGAAACATCAAGTGGATGACAAATTACCTTTAAGGCGACCGCTACAAGCATGCCCAGCACTGTGGTCAAGCACTCATACTGGACATCCGCAGACATCCAGTTGGCGCCAACTATTGACTCACAGGCATTCACAGCAAGCAATGGTATGTTGACTAGGCTGTGACGGACTAATCCCGAACGACCTTGCCGAATGGTGTCTCACATCCAACCTACACCGTATCAGCATGAATAACATCAAGTCAATGACAAACTCACCTATCGGCCACCCGTCAAAGCGTGCGCCGGCACTGTGGTCAAGTACTCATACTGGACATCCGCCAGTTGGCGCTAACTAGTGACTCACAGGCGAGCAATGGTATATTGGCCAGGTTATGACCGGACCAAACCCGAACGTCATTGCTTCGAACAGTGTCTCGTGTCCAACCTATGAGACGTCAGCATCGTCAAACACCAAGTCAATGACAAACTCACCTGGCGGCGACGGGTAACAACATGCCTAGCACTGTGGTCGAACACTCATACTGGATATCTGCAGACTACCAGCTGGCGCCATTGTTGACTCACAGGCCTTCACGGCAAGCAGTGATATGGTGGGTAAGTTGAGACCGGTAACATCCTGAACGACATTGCCGAACGGTGTCCCGCGTCCAACCTATTAGAACGTCAGAGCCGTGCAAAACATACACTTACCTTCAGGCTCGGCGTCGCGGACGATGCCAACGAACCTGGTAACCTCGATGATGAACGGAGACGATGTGAAAGGCCAGATATCGACTGGCACATGACACTGAACGCCATTCCCAGCGAGCAGTGCCACTCGTCCAACCTACTTAGTACTCGAGCCCAGAGCTACAAGGGTAGCACACAAGCGCCTATGGACGAGGGAGTAGGCCAATGGTAATTGGGGACTTACCATCGGGAGAGTGAGAGCAGCAAAGCAAGTGCTTGGTTCGTTTTGTCACAAGGTGTTGGTCTTTTATACACAAACCCGAAATCGGCCGATCTAGAATTTTCTTTTCTTTTGTCAACATACGTAACGCGGTGTACGTACACCGTCTGCAGTACCGATCTAGAAATAGTCAGATTTCTTCTTTTGCAGACTCACAGACTCATTGACCTGATTGAGTGGAAGTCGTCTTGAGCTGAAAGTTGATACTCAGTCAGTATTTTTTTCCTTTCTTATACTGTAATGGCAGTGGTAGAACAAGTTGTTGGAGTGGACTGAAGCACAAAGGTGTACACAAACCAAGCATTTATAGTAGTGAATGTAATGCAAGCATCACCACAATGACTGAACTTACAATCTCTAAGTCTGAGATAGACGAAGAGAACTCACTAGAGTTCCTGCTAGATTTGTGTATCCAATACTTTTCTGTGGGTAGAATGTAACATCATATGGTATGTGGCATACTCTGGTCAGGTGAACTCTCATATGATCTTGTCCCTTATGTAATCCATTTTAAAAATAGAAAAGAAAAAGAAATAAATGTCCCTTGGGTAGTGGCCTGATTGATTATTAGGTTTCACCTCACACTCTACCTTTCCCTCATACTCTGTCTTTACCCTTGAGAATTTGTATTTGTAGGTATGTTTGTAGCTTTGCGGCTCCATTCGTATATAAATATGACATATTACATTGAACTGTAGTTTTCACTGATGAAGAGACTAGATTGTTGAATATTCGAACATGTGAGTCTTTTCTCGCTCGAGTTTAGTGAACACGTTTGTGGAATGTTATAGACAAGTCATTTTTGGGGCGGCAGAATATCATTGATGTGAGCCCAAGGCATTTCTCGATCTCAGGGATAGATACAGTGCCATCAGGTCTGTTAGGTTCAACCTGGATGTTGTACAGTGTCAGAGTCAGAATAACGAACTGACGAATGACGAAATTGGCATAGTTTCGTCCAGCACACTGGAGAACCGCATATTAGATCTTTCAATGCACACGTAGAACAAGCAATCTTACGGTATGCTTGCCCATTCCGAAGATATATAAATTGCGGGATGCTTCCTCATCCATAAATCGATCGGCTCTGAAGACCTCAGGTTCTGAGTACAATTCCGGAGAAAAATGCATTCCTTGGAAGTTAACGGAGACCACTTCTCCCTTACGTATTAATATCGTCTTGCCCCCCTCATCCCGAATGATCGCATCTCTTATTGCGACTCTAGTGGGACCATTGGCTGTCTTTGTGCGTATGACTTCCCGTATCAATGAATTAAGAAATGGGAGATCATCTCCTTCGAGGGTCCTCGGGTCAATTTGGGCGATGTCTTCGACATGAGGGAATCTCTCATCAACAAATGCGCGAATCTCCCGACAGGCACTTGTATACGTATCCTTGTCGGCCAGAAGGTGACACATGACCCAGATGGTTAACCCCAACACATTTGCATGTATTGTCCATATGATGATACCCATCAACCGGGGAATTTCTTCCTGAGTCAGGTCGGCCTTGTTGAGCTCACGATATATGTTCGTCATCACATCAACAGCGCCCTCCAGATAACCGTCGTCCTCAGGAATCCAGTGCTTAGTGATATGGCGGTTCCACGCTGCATATAGTGCGTCACGAGCAGTAGTTGCTGATCTTGCAAATATGCCCAAGTGGCGTGAGATGAGGGGAGAGCCGTGATCGAAGATCATGAAATTATCATAGGTGTGAAGAGGGAAATCGGTGCCGAAAAAAGCCATGGAAGTTGCGTTATACATCATTCGATGGACAAATCCATGGAGCGAAGCTCGAGGAACGCATGAGTTTAATTGATTCAACTCCTTTAGAAGGTATTGTGTGAACCTGGAGGAGATTGCTAGTAGGTTGGATGGCATCAGAGCTCTGTGAGTAAGACCGCTGGATTTTTCTATGAGGGTTGAATACACATGCGAAATCCGGTCGTCGCTCATGTTGATCCCACTCAAGAGATGGGTACTATCTGCGTTGACCATGGCTTCAAATGCTCCAGACCGATCTCTGAGAAAATTGGAAACTGCAGTAGGAGAGGAGATAGCCACCATCGTCTTGCCAAAGAATCTGAATTTGAAAGCGGATTCATTCTGTATGCTGTTCGTGCTTTAGCATTCGAGACTCAGTAAAAGCAAATTCTTTTTGTACCTGTATTTCTTGAAAAAAGTGAGTGGATGAGCGAAGTAGTCAAATCCACTTCCAACCCATGGAACCCAACTGGGAATCATATGGGGCTCCACCAAACCGTTAATTAAAGATTGAGGCTGACGGAAACTTGTAATGAGTGCATAGTAGACTATTGTTATGCAGATAACCAAGTAGATGACTATGGTATCCTCTATGTGGAGACGTATGAGATAGCTGGAGGGTGAGTGAACAATGTTCAGAATCAAAGTCAAAGTGATGGCTCCCGATGCCAACAATGACATGGGCGATAGGACAATGAGCCCTGCAATAGAAAGGGACGGGGCCTTATGGGACGGTTGGGTCCTTATTGAAGGGTCTTCTCTGGCAGTACATGCAAATCTCTTCAATGGAGATATACTCTCAAGATACCGCGCTCAAGGATCCAAACTTGTATTTTGATCCATCCATATCGGTTTGATCCCATCATCAACCTTCTATTACGACGCTCACGTACACCGATGCTACAGGAAAACCTGTCCATTTTTACCTGTTACATTCACACTTGATCTAGAACGAATACGGCAGACAACAGAAGCCTCGGTGTAGTCACTAGTATCTCGCCTACTGCGTCTTGGTGCCTGCTTCCTCGGTTGCAAGTATAGAATTCTCCTTTCTGACAAACAATCACGTTACATTGACTCCGTATCCCTTCCTGCTGTAACAACTTTTCTCTTTATCTCTCGTATCAAGAAACTGTTCAAGCTTCAGTAACAAACAATTCGATTTATTCTGCAGGTTCTACCTGGGACCTGCACAATGAGGATCATTAGTAGTGGAAAGTCCAATCAGTGTAGGTGTTGACATTCATCTCATTTAGATTCATCATCGCCTTCTGATCAGATTTGGGTTGCTTGTGACGTGTTGTCGTACAAGCTTGCTTACGTACAATTAATCCAGACCCTTGAGTGGTTGGAACACCGCAAATGCCAGGATAATGTGCTCATGCGTAATCAAACTTTCTTCAGACACTTAGTTGTGCAGCACTTGATTGTCAGCACAGGAATGATTGGATTCATCGCCGCTTCTAGGGTGCAGACTTCGGCTTATTTCCGTTCAGAAGCTCAGTTCTCGTACACAAGGCTGTTCAAGGGAACCTGATACAATGAAGGGGGACATACAGAGCTTCATTCCGAGATAGGCATGTCAGATTATCCCAGCTAGCTGCAATGGACCATGATACATTTTGATACAGGCTAGTGCTGAGTTGTGGAAGGCCTAGACAGGGCCCAACATTACGGGGTATATCTACGGAAGGCATGTCCTATCTGAGAATTTTTGCAAAACATTCATTGGTCTGCTTTAATCGAGACGCCGTGAGCGGTGTATAGACAAAACTGTAGGCACAACCAGCAACTATCTACAGACCCCAGCTCAAGAATTAACAATTTTATTCGGGTATCGTAAGCCATCGTCATTTGCCAGATACAACAAAGCAGCCTCCTTTGATAATATTCTCTGAGAGGTAACAAATCAGGTGTGTTGGCACAGATGGTATGCCTCAGGCCTGAATCCGGTATCGGACCACTCCTATCGGGCTGCATGATATCTAAACGAACCTCAAGGCGGAATTTGAGTATCCGATTCAAGTATTTCGATTCTGGATCGTCGCCAATGATTGCTGCTGTTATGTTTTCCTGTAATGGGGGCAAAAAGACGAGCAAAACAACTCCCTTCTGAAGAGGCAGGCTAGCACCGCAATTCCTCTCAATTCTAGGTAACGCTACTCAAGTAATTCCATCACAGCCTCGGATGTTGATAGGCCCTGGAGTGAATAGACAATACTCGCTTGCGGTGTGGTGGAAGGGTGACAATGACCTCGAGTACTTCACACTCAAGTATCGCAACGAGGAGCAAATGCGCAAATGGGAGTCCCAGATCAATCGTCTGATCGAAAATGCTCAGCGTCGTCGTTCTAACCGAGGACCCGCTCGTCTGAACAATAAATTAGCTCCACCATCGTCACGGTCAGCCGTTTCCGTCTGAAACGCGTTTACCTATTCTAACAATTCATAAACTTCCCATGGAAGCAGTTCGACGGCGTTCAGCACTGCTTCTACTAGTACCAAGATCATGCGTAGCCAACCACATAGTGGCAGTGGTTATAGTGACAGCCATGATTCTATCAATATTCGTCCTACTGGTCCATTTTCATATGGCCCCGACGGTTTCACGGATGACGACAATTGCGAGGATTTCCCTCCCATATTTGATGGGTAGCCACATGTCTTCAGGTCGTGGAACGCCAATCTACTCCTTCAAGTGAGCAACGGGAAATAGTTCATGATCAGCGCGTAAGAGCATACACTGAAGGCTTTGATGGCATCACCATGACACAGTGGCGGAATCAAGCTCCAACACCTCAGTAACAGCAACTTGCGACGCATTCATTGGGCGGGGCGCAGAGATCGTCCACTCCCCGAACCCAGTTTGATGCACTATCTATTAGGCAACGACCACCTCTGCGGAGTCAATTTAGCTCGTCACGGTTACGCACAGGTTACGAGAGTGGTGAAGTCAGGCATAACCGTGCACCGACACCTACACGTCCCCAGCAACAGTAGTGCCTTCCTCAACCTGGACAGTCTAGCCGATTGAGAAGCGCTAGCCAATTTGGCACGTATATCCTCCAACAGGGAGTCCCACCACCACCACCACCACCACCACCACCACTGTCTGTTACAAACTACTGACACTTGGCCTATGTACATAGTTATATCTTATCTTATCTATATACTCGAAACACTCCTATCACTCGAGGACCTGTCCAGTTGTTTGAGATAAGCATATGATTATCCAACATATTCCTCACAGTCTTGAGGTATCAAAAGGCCATGTCATTCATGATAATAATTTCGACCAAATCAGATACTTGATATACTAGCAGGCATCCAATCTCAACATGGCACTCTGTTGGCAAAATCGGTCTGGTGATTATCCAATAAATGACTATATGACTCACAAGGACTCTCAATGACCTTTGATGACTAGTCTTGGATACATGTACTGAGATCATTCGGGATAGTTTTTATAGTGCTTGATATAAATCCAAATCCCTCAAATAATCCAAATTCTACTCCAACTCTTGTTTGCCTAGACTCCTTGGGGTTATGTCAAAAAGCAACTATAATCAATCACAAGGTCATACCGAGCCGAAGACGGCTGATTTGTTTCATGAAATTAGGTCAGCTGATATACGCGTTTCGAGCGGCCCACCGAACAAGCTCTTTTGTTACGTTATCTGTGTTAGGAATGGGCTACAATGGCAAATGTAAAGAGCGTAGCACACACTACTCTGCTATATGGACAACGAGCATTCACTGACTCGTTAGAATGTCATTCTTGCGATGGATTTTGTCAATTGTTGGGTTCAGCTGTCCATCCTCATTATTTATCCTTTGATTCTATCATCAGATTCTGATTCAGCAGCCGTGACCAAACAAGTTGTCAAAACAAATATTATCGTTCGTTGCACTTCAGATCTTGTCATCACAAACTATCACAAGGCGTCTCAGTTGTTCTCTCACTTACAATATCGGAACCACGTGTTCTATTTCGGTTTCGCCCTATGCAGAAAAAAAATGACAAACTCTTCACACCATCATCGCATTTCTTCAAGCGCAACCAGATTTGGGAAGGGCTAAACCAATGTGGCTGGCTTTGAATCAGTGCTTTTTCGGTTGCAAAATTCTCATTTTTCATCAGCTGCCCATTCATGGAGCATGGGGGCATCACCAAGGGCAGGATACGAGGCTATTTCCTTGGCGACAGTTGGTGCGACCCAGCCTTGATGTTCCATTCTTTCCGACCTTCTCAGTTGTCGCGAAAGGGGAATCTAGGATTTAGGCAGTTCCTAATATCCTGTTCCCAGTCTCTCACCAAATGACAGCCAATGCTTGAGGATCGTCGTATGAAGACAAAGGAAGCAGGGATACCCAGTTAATGGATCGGAAACATTGCCTGTACCATTGACGGATCGACGGATCACTACGTGTTGACTGACATCGTTTGTCTCTGTCGTCCTAGATGTCTACTGTGGCAAGTGTATCAAAAGACATTCCCCGCAGCTGTTCACACCTAAAAATGTCACTCAGCGGATGTTTTGGACAGTTTCAGACACAAACCCTTAAATCCACGTGCTACATAATCTGGGAAACCGAACACAACAACAGCCTCTGAATCGGAGCCCTTAGGTAAACTTGCAGGTAAAAACACTGATATCAAAAGGGAGGGCTTTAAGCCATTGAAAATCGACGTTTAAGCCAATTTGCCGTCCCGGATATTGGACCATCGAACCAAACCATGCAGCCCTCCCCCATCCGGCCTTTTACCACGTCCACCATCCTATTACCTTTCTGAGACAGGTTTGGCATGTCTCTTGTGTCGGAATTGTCAGGGATTTGGAGAACCCTGCGACCTTCCTAAATAAATCAAGGCGGCTGATTTGTATCCAGCGTGCGCATATAAAGATGAAACAGTTACACCACCTTCCTCTCAGAACCGAAATCATCTCTCTCTCCTTCTCTCTGTCATGTGCAAGCATCAAGTGTCAGTACTTTTGTCTTCATGGAATACGCTTGTGTGGTCTAACGATGGCATCCCACAGAGTCGGCGACGTTTACAGAGGATGCAACGTATTTGAGAAATTTCTTGTTCCGCAGCAGCATTAATCATTCACATTTGACAGCACTTCCACTCGCGTTATTTTACAGGCCAGGTTATAGACTGTGGACTGGTCGTATGCAAGACGAGTAAGCAACACATGCATGGCAATGCAAAAGACTGTTTTTGCCCAGAGGTAAACTGATCTTCACTTTGGGGTTACGCTGGTGTTGTGTACACGATATTCATACTCATGCAATAATGTTAGGTCGTCGTTGAGGACAGGAAGGTCGAAAACTTGTTTCAATATGCCTTCGTGTCTTGCAGACGCACAACGCGCTGATATCATGTGTCTATCAACATTAGTGGTTACAACGCACTGCAATTCCGAACATACCCCCTATGGTATAGCAGTGCAGTGCAGTCGTCCCGGTTTATATATGTTTTCACCTGCTCTCCCTGTTTTGATTTATCAGTTTCCTTTATTGCTTCACCTACTGTACGATCGTTCTTGCCAACACCTAGTCATTATTTATGTCAACCACCTAGTGTTTAACAAGACCGGTTCCGCTATTGTGGCGAGTTTTTCTAAAAAGATATGTGGAAGTCAAAGCATGTGAAACCATGCGTGAAGATTCCTTAATGTGTCAAGTCTTCACGTGTGACTTTCTCAGTACCTGTTCTCCCTCTTCCCCATATTAAAAATGCCGTCCTGTGAGTCAAATATCCTCATTTATCCATAATATGAGCGCTGATCCTACCCAGTTTCTGACATGAAGGCCAAGGCCTCGAAGCTTGCCAGTTCGGGGGCTGAAAGAGCCCAAGGTTTCCGAGATCGTAATACCAGGTTTGTTTTTTCATACTTTCAAAAAGCATCTGACGCAAATGAATTGGCAGTGTGCCTTTGAAGAAGACGAATTGGGATCCATATAGTGGTGCCCCGCCGCCACCACCACCACCTAGAGCCAACCCGAACAATAAACCCACGGCGCTCGCACCTCTTCCTCCACCACCCAGTCGCACCGGATCGTCTGTTGGATCAGGATCTACTGGGCCTGCGACACTTGACCGAACTACTAGTACTGCTCCAGCTCCCATTCCACCTTTGCCCAGTCGTGGATCTTCAACTGGAGCTCCGCCTCCTCTTCCCCGCAGGACTAACACATTAGAGCCCCCGCCATTACCTGTTCGAGGAGCTTCAGTCTCCCCTGTATCGTCTATCTCAGATGTACCCACTCCACCTCCTCCACCATCGCGTTCACCTCAGCCTCCGTTATCCAGGTTGCCATTCCAGATGGCCCAGCCCTCTCCCCCAGTCCCGAATCTCTCTACAAAACCTATCTCGGCACCTGTTTCAAGTCCTTCTATATCTGCTCCGCCGGTTGCTGTATCAATGTCCAAACCCTCGCCTGCCACCGTATCACTAAAATCCCCGACGCCACAGCTTCATGAGTTGGATGCTGAGCAGACGGAAATAAACTGGGCGAATTTAACGGAACAGGACAGACAAGTGTTTTTTAGTTGGCTTGATGAATTTTTTACTCACCTTCTCGGCGTCCCCGTCGGACCTCGACAAGGATCAAGGACCATACATCCTTAAATGTCGAGGCTGCGTCTCTGTTGATCTTCCGCCTGGGCGTGAGCTATTTCATATCATTCAAATCCAGGCAGTGCTAGCATCGCCTTAGGGTATGATTGGCTGTCAACCCTGAAACTCCTTTCGTTTGACTGAAGAAATTTTCAGGCAGAGCAGAATGAAGTGTAGTACGGTATTGTATACCAGTACGATACAAGTCTGGATGACATATAATCTACGGACAAAGATATAGCACATACGCCGACCACGAACTCATTTCGGGGTTTATAAGGAGCTCGCGTTGAAACGGATATGATCAGGAAAAATGGATCCCTACGTCGTGGAATGCAGATAACAGCCTGTCAAGTGTTAGATGCAACATGAATCTGCATGTTTGTTTCCGCACCTAAGAAGATCATCAATGTCCATCTTGGATGCTCTACTCTCCAGATGACCAACTTCCGTTAGAATTTTGTCTACTAGCTCTGAGATCGAGGTGTCATTATCGACAGGCTGAGACAGATGAGAGTCAGTCGGCGGATACGGAGCGCCCTCAAAGACCCCAGAATAGAAGGTGAGTTATATGCACCATTTCCTGAGCGCTCATCCATGTCCTTCTATTTTGTTCTAGCATCTTCATTACTCCTTTGGCCTGGATATTGCCTCGAACCGTTTTATTGGGGCGAGAAAAAATGATTCGGTTCATTCCGTCAAATTCTTCAAACTTGACCGGAGGGGGTGGGTCGAGTGGTGCGAGGCGGATGACGGATGATTCAACTTGAGGTGGTGGACGGAAGTCGTTCCGAGAGACGTTGATGACATTGTCCACTTTTGCGTAGAGCTTGTATTCAAAGCCGATGATGATTAACTTGGCCCACTTGATAAGATGGTTGGGAATGCTTACCTGGACATTGGCTGATAGCCGAGACCACAAATTACTACCTGGTCTAGCAACAAGCCGGAGGGCAAATTCTCGCTGGAACATGAGAATTGCAACACGGAACAGAGGCCGATGCGAGAGAAGTTTGAAGACGAGGGGAGAAGAAATTTGGTATGGGGTGTTTGATATGCAGACTTCGAAATACGGCAGAGGGTCAACCTTGACAAAATCTCCAATCACGACGTGGAGTTTGCGGTGAGCCGGTCTGCATTGGAAGAAAGAAAGATCAGAATCCGAAGCAATAGAGCAGAGGAGAAAAAAATGGAGAGAAGGTGAAAGTAAAGAAGAGCACGTCCGTAGAAATTGGGGTAGAAAGTTGAATACGAGGGTGAATACGTACGTTCCCTGCACCCGCTTCAAGACTTCCGCAGCCATACGTGGATCCATCTCAATCGCTGTAACGTGTTTCGCCTGTTCCAGAATCTTCACTGTGAGGTTTCCGGTACCGGGGCCGACTTCCAGCACTTTGTCTGTCGGTTTCAGATTTGCCTGAACAACAGAGCGAGTACCATGAGGAGCGAGCTTCCAGGGCCATTCATTTCAGGAAAAAACGAACCACATCAACTATCCTAGCATAGATGAGTAATACACCCTCGCTCGAGAAATGCAGATAGGTGCATTACCGCTGGCATGTCTGGGGGTTTTTGAGGATATGCTGGCCAAAGCGAGCCGTGTTGAAGATGGGATTGGTCACTTGTGCATTGTCAGAAGTCGATTTGCTGGTGCCTTTCCTAGGGACTGATTGATGTATACGAGAAAACTTTTCAGATGTTGCACGGGGCATCGAAGACGCAAAAATAAAGAATAACGATACTTATCAAAAACAGTCAAATCATACTTATTTCAAGTAAATTATAAGAATTCAAGCAGTAATAACACGGACTGCGATCGAGCGCCGTGTAACAATTGGATGAAGCTTTTAAAAAAAGAAAGAACAACAATCTATGGACAAAGCAGGAGGGAGAGGAACAATGGATGCTTGTAATCTTTTCCTATATATTTCATGATATGTATGATTGACAACATTCAGCAGGTCTACCGGTTGCCTCACATCGTTGCTTGTAACACTACTTGTACTTTTGAATTCCACGCATTGTCATACATACACACTTGCACTGCGCAATCCGATGTACCAAAACTGATAATCTGGTGGAGTTGCTACAATAAGTATATAGTCTGGAAAAAAGGAGATTTTTTCGTTTTGATGCCAAGTGACATGGAATAGCTTTACGACTCAGCTCTACTACAAAACCAGCCTTTGCTATGCATGATATGCCCATTAAAGCAACCCACATCCCGGTCGCCTCGGCGAAGTCTTGGTCCAACAATCCACGGTTGAATTTCATGCCCGGTCTCCGTAAAAACTCGACACGCAGTAGACCATTTATGGAAGTCTCAGATAAAGTCGACTTTGACTTGTTAACATAGTCATTTCGAGTGCTGTATTTCTTCAGTTCTAGGACAATATAAGTGTTGCAGATACTCCTGCAATTGTAAGCGTTGGAGTGCACATACTGATTTTGCTGCTCCAATGAGTTCCACACTCCACCGTAGTTCGGGTAATTGTCTCCAGACTTCGGAAGCCTGCTCGATTTTGAGTCAGGGTGGCAGTAGCTTCGTCAAACTCACGGTATTCACGATGGGAGGTAAAGGGGTGACACATGTCTCCCATAAGGCAGGCGCATGTCGTAATACACGCACAGCGGATCATATTCATCGTTCAATCTTGACCGTACCACGCTATAGCTGTTGGGTACAAACCAGGATACTTTGTGTCGCTTTGTCTGAGTAAGGACTTCAGGTTTGCAAGCTACTAGAGTCGATGTGAGTCAAAATCGATAGGATAGAAATTGCTCATAAATATCCACGTCGTGTGGCTGTGCATTGCCCATAAGGCCAATGCAACTTATAAGGCCTTCAACGTCCCAAAATCTTGATTACTTTACACAATGGCAGCTCTCACTTACCAAGATTGTCCAATATTAGTCTGGATGATATCTCTCAACCGCAATTATAGCCAAGAGGTCAGCACCACCCTTACCCCGGAATCCTCCATCATGACGTTGGATTAGGAATACGATGAATGTTATACCCTCGTCAAGGATTGTGTAACAAACGTGAATATCGAGTACAATCCCACCGATCCGGACAGTTTTCGTGCGTTATTTCTTCAAAGTTTACCATAACCCAGTCTCCTGACGTTGAACAGGTAATCTCCTCTTAGCGATGCTCCCATTGCTCATGATGCGTCATCGACGAATACCGAGATCAAAATGGCGAGACTGTGAAACCACAAGTGGCAAACACTGGATCGAACAGGTAAGCCCATCACCTTATCTCTACTCGAGACAAGCTGAAATCCTTCATTGATTAGGACGACCTCCCCCCAGAAAAATTCTTGCACTCGATGATTGGTTATCACCTGGCTCAGGATCAGTCTTTGCTTGGAATGGCTATGACTCAGGGGCCACAGAAGAAAGTCATCAATATCGGTCTCGGTATTCTGGCTATGAGGATACCCGGGGGCAGTCAACTGTCATCGTATATTGAATCTCAGCAACACAAGGTAAACGCCCTCCTTCTCCTTCCCAACTCTGACTGAATTTTCCCATCCCAGCTGACACCTTTGGAGCTGGAGGCTATCACCCGACCACAGACACCAACTGATGTACTTCGGAGGCTGTGTATCGTCCTGGCTCTCAAATCATCGTATGCTCGAGCAATTGGACAAACTTCTGCGTTCGACTGGGCTCGACTCGAATTTGACGTCGATAAGAAATGTGCAACTGCAGATGGTCATGCATTGACTGGCTGGGAGTTCCGATTATATTGCGCCAAGCTTGGAGTGGCACGAGGCGATGAACCGAAAATCATAGAAGAAGAATACCAATGTTGTTGTGCGTTTTTCAGAGGGTGTGAGGAGCTCAAGTTTGTGTGGTATGACGATCCGAAGCAGCTTGAGACATGGGTACAGTTTATCAACATTGACCAAATGACAAAAGTAATACCCAAGCTTAGTGCATGACGTGTTTCATGGATCATTTAGGTTCGTCAAGGAATGTTTTTCTTTTTTTTTCTTTCTTTTTTGTATCCTATCATCTGGTGTGTCCATAGTCAAGGAGCTGCTATAACAATACACAATGTTCATATTTGAGGAAATGACCCTTTAATTTGTGTGAAGATCCTTCATTCATACACACTGATTTCATACATGCAACACTATTGGAAATATTTTGTCAAAAGCTCTTAACACTCAGCCATCTTCTTTTCCACATGGCCAGTTTGCCAATGAATCACAGTTTGGTGGCCCTGAGTAGTCCAGTTTCTCATTTGCAAATCTCATGAGCATTGAGGGCAACTGTGGCAGCTACAATTTATCATGTGATGATGATTACTACAGAAGCACAATATAAAGGCTCAAAAGCTCACTGAGATTCAGTGCTCATCAAAAAACGCGCAAGGAAAGGCAAGGTCCCTCAGACGAGTAACATACATTGTAAGACGTAAGTTGTTACCTGCCCATCATCTGTTGTTTATCAGATTGGCATAGATCGCAGCCAGGAATTGCTCATGAAGATTGGTGTTGCTTCATGCGCCCAGTGTCAGGCCATTATTTCTTAGTGCCGATCAAGAATTTGCACGGATCATTTCAGTTTATGAGTTTCCTCTGTCAACACCAACGTTGACTCGCCAATATTGTCTATCTACCTCACTGCTTGTATCCATATCGCGAGTATGAAATTACTGTGCCCCGTAGGAACAACGCTCATTATAATACCTTACTTGAATCAAAATAGTCTCACAAAAGCATGCATAGACTGTTATAACCATGTCCGACGATCCCGGTTCATCTTATCAATCAGGGCTGAGAGTTCTACTTTCAGGTACAGTATCGGTGTATTTATATACCGCAACAAGCAAACAGGTGCTAAGACACGGTGGGTGCGTTACATAGTGGTACACTACAGGGGTGGTCTACTGGAATCAGTTGTGAATGTTGGAGTCCCCCAGGGTGCCGGATGAATTTAGAGAGTCTAAGCGGTTTCACATTTAGAGTACCCCTATGCGAAGACTCAGAAATAAAGATAGACCGAAGTTTCTGCCTCGCCTACGAGAGTCCTGTCTGAGACTCAGTTTTTAGACATAGTTGAGTCGGATGACACCCCAATAGCAGATCCTGATGGGAGAAAGCCGCTAAAATAGCAACAATGGGAGCATGGTTTGAATTGTCACCTGTTCAATCTCAGGGCGCACGACGTGCCACAAGCACAGACAATCATTCATCATCCTCACATCAGTTGTCGATTGCTCATCGGTTTGCTGGGATGTGGAGTATGTTCTGACACCATCATGAGGATAGAAATGTAGGCCATTATATATGAGCATTGAATGATCTAAATAACCTCGCCGTGAAGGACCATGTTGATATCAGGCAATGTGGGTCCTATTAGATAACTTGACACATACTCGCAACTGTAGTATGATTGATTGCACGGACTATTTCACATTCCGATATCAGCCTTTATTCCAATAACTGACCCACAATATACTCCCAGCATCAAAGAGACATGAAAAAAACTACATTCAACAGCCATGAGAAATTACGAGACCACACGCCTTCATTTGGATGAGCTGTTAATAGTGAGCAACGGCAATGAAGGCTTCCTACCAGTAAGAAGCCTTATGGAGAAAATCAGATGTATCCCTTCAGTGGGAAGAACAGGTTCTCATTCTACTGCGTGTAATGCAAGTGCGGAGCATTAAGAACAAGCACTCTGTATTGCTTTGTTCGGACTTCAGTCAATTCTGGGTGTTCCGATCTGTATCTCCACAAGCTAGAAAAGCATTCATAAACAAAATACACGCCAGAATTACGATCAAGCTTTCAAAATTTGTTAATCAGTGAACCTACACATAACAGTCCTGTTTTTTTCCCGAGAATTGACGGGTGATTATATCACGAGGTGTTGGACTACAGATCTAGTTTAGCTTCTTGGATCCTTTTCAATCCCATCTGCAAGGATATCAATGGCATTATCGAATGTTCATGACTACCTTTATGGCGAATGAGCATAACACTGAACCAAGTCCGTAAGAACTTGCCTTGCTCGCCGTCTATGACATTTTTCAACCAACTCCCAAGGGGACTCAGTAGCTCCTTCACCACAGTGGCCAGCATGTCTTTGTCTCTAATGCTCGTCTAGCAGTATACCTTAGTATGTGCTTCTGAAATCTGAGAAAGGCAACATACCTTGTTGGCTTTATCCCGTTTAAGGACCACATAATATAAGGAGAGGACCTCGATGAGTCTCTTGAGTTCAGGACTGTCAAAAAATTCCTGAAGATCTAATTTCGTGCTCGGAACAAATAAGTCAGAAGGACTTGGCCGGAATAAAAGGGGCCCAAAAACTCTCATAAACATGGGCGTCCGAAATGGATTCGCAGTCTCCATAGTTTGAGATTCCAGAGCCTCAAGCACAGCGTCCTTCACCAGACTGACTGCTGCAACGCGCATTTGCGGATATTCACAATTTGCCAGTAGATCCGCCAGGAGCTGTAGCCGAAGTTGAGCCGGGCTGCTTCCTAGTAGAAGAGAAAGTGTACGAAATGTTTGATTGCGAACTAAAGGGGATGTATGAGCGCTGGAGAGGACGACAAGCACGGGCTTAAGGGTATTGATGACATCAGGCAGGAGTTCGGTTCTGCTATCAACTCGATTCTGATGGAGAATCAGGAGGAGAAAAGCGATTGCGTCATCGTGAAGGCGAGAGCTCGGTTGGAGCATCGCAAGTAAGCTCAACAAGAATGAAGGCAGCATTGCAACGAGAGGAACTGACGAAGACGAGATCAGCCAAGTATGGACAAAGAGGATGACGGAGACCAGAGAAGGTGAAGACGCATATTTGTTTTGCGTGATGTACAGATCAGCGTAGGTTAACTAGAGAAATATCAACAAGAATGTCGATAGTTAAAATTCCGTTTGTCCCTACCACATACGACTTCATGATGTCTTGGTCGTCGTTAGATGCTGCTGCCTGCAGAGTCATTTTGAGGCGAGGAAAGCAAACTTCAAGCGCTCTCTGGGCAGTATTGTACTGTAATGAAGGCCTGAAAAGGGTCAAGGCATTGTCAAGCACAGACTTGAGTGCAAGCTAAAGGGGGGTCTGAGTGTAAACAGAGGTTCAATCGGATGTATGCCCACCTGACATTTTGTCACCTCCTCGTGTTCTATATTGGGTATGTCCCTCAGCCATTTCAGCACTCTACTAATCATTTTTTCTACCGAGACCATGAGAGTTCTCGCCTCTACTGCTTTTGCTCTGTATGAAACAGCATCCATCGCGCGTTCCAAGTCGGATAAAAGCGGCTTCAACGTGTCCGAGGCTGGTTTCTTCCTCAACTCCAGTCTTGGGATTGCTGGATTCGTTTTTAAACAGAGATACTACGAAGCTCAAGAGAAAGAACGAACCTGCATGATACAAGTCCACCAGTTCCAGTAATCTCTCACCCCAACTCGTTTCCTCGACAGCAGTTCCATTATCGTGACCCTCATCATCCTCATCCTTAGCTTGATCAGCGACCTTCTCCACTTCTTCTTGGACTGCCATCACGACTTCTTTCGCAGAAGACCGCTGTCCCATAATTGCAACCAGGTTTCTCGCAGCAGGATCTTTGCAAGGTAAGAGTATGGAAAGAATATTCAACGCATCCTGTGTAAGCAAAATCTGATTGATTTTTTGTCCTCCTCAAGAGACAACAAGATCCTCGTACAAGAGTGTCAACGACACCCGTTTCACAGACTATCGCATAAAGCTCTGCCAAACTCTGATTGCCCCTGGATTCTGTCACTGTCGCGATGATTGCAGCATTTATTTCCTGGTTTTTCTGATGTTAAGTTTTGCGGTGTGAATCACGAGGAAAGCGCATACACCGTCGGCAAACATCTCAAAAAGTTGAGATAAGAGATCGGTTGATGATTGATTGCTAATTACCCACGGCAGAGGTCAAGCACCCTACAATGTTCCGACAATGTTCAAATATTGATCCTCAGTTCTTCAAAGTTCTTAAAATGGCAGCACTCCTAAATGTACCATACCCTACATTAGAACAGGCATCTCTATAGTCTGTCAACGAAGCTAACAACAGATACTTATGTGCTACAGACCAAGTACACAAGCCACCTGTGGCTGTCAATCCATAAGCAAGACAAGAACCCATATATCTAATGCAGAAAGTCCTGAGTGATTATCACAGCGAGAGAGTAAACAAAACAGTGATGAACGAGGGAAAAAGAAAGTATTGCACACCACTACTGCCCCTGTCGTGTAATAGTACCATCTTTCAGAGAATACTTATCCATTCACCACCTTCCAAATAGGGCGACTACACCAAAAATAAGAGAGAGCACAGCACTCAAAGCAAGGAGGTGCGGCTGCAAGCTATTGCTAGCGTTGACACTTCCCTTACTCGTACTTCCCAATTCCAATATCCCCCAGTGACCGTTCGAGGTCGCCAGCACTGAAGGGTCAATCGTGACAGTATTATAAAGCTTAGTCCGAGAGGTAGTCGCAAAGGTGGTTGATGGTGCTCCGCCGTTCTCGGTGAGTGCACTACTGCTGAGGAAGACGACGGCTGCGGAGGGCGCGTAGACCGGGATATTGCAGATGCCAGCAGTTTGATCACACTGAATAGTGACAATTGCTTCTGTACCCATAGGACGGCCGTCCGATGCGAAAGTATCACCGAAAGTCTAAGCAGGGACAAATCAGCAAGATGCATTCAGTGGTCAAGCGACCGACATACCTGATTAGCCCAGGTGAAGTTGCCTTTCTGGGACACAGAACTGGCGCGAAGATACCTAGGAATAATCAGTCGGCTGCAAAAAATCAATGATCGAACACACTTGACTTGGACCGAGGAAGGTGTAGCACTTTGTTGACCGGTCTGTCCTCCACCTACCGAGAGGGCAACTGTCAAGTCGCTATTTCCTGAAGGGTCGCTGACAAAGTTGATAAGGACAACACGGACTGGGTTGCCATTTTCGTAGATGCCGAAGGCAGGGGTATATTGGTAGCCATTGTTAGCCTGAAGATCAAAAACCTGGGATTGATTCGAAGAGCCAAGGATTTCAGCCATAACGAGCGCAGAATAATAGACAGGCCCAATGGTCCACTGGTGGAAATCAGACTGGTTAGTTGGAGGAGCTGGAAAGCTTGCTTAGTATTGATCGCAAAAATCAGAGCACAGGATCACTCACGGGTGAAGGGCTGTACATCGAAAAATGTTTAGTATGCAAGCCCTTCAAAGATATCTGGCGACACACGTTATAGAACACGTTCTGACCACCGACGTGGAAAAGTGCTCCAGTAAAATTGCTGTAAGCCATGGTCAAGGCGTAGTCCAAAGCCCACAAGGCGGCACCAAACGAGTCAGAGATACCAGGAAATCCTCCACAAGAAGCAGTATTCGTTTCAAACATTTCGAATGGTTTCCCCACCGTCTGAGCATAGCTAGTCGAATTAAGATAAGCTGAAACAATGTTCTGACCGGATTGATGAGTAAGGTAAGTCGGGAACATTGTTTGTGGATCCCTCGGAGTTCCTGTGCCGTACTGAGCGAAGCAATTATCCGATGGGTATCTAAAAGAAGTACACTCAACGACTACCTATCATGAACTAAAAAAATCTACCTTTCAACGGCAAGACTTGCAAGGTTCTGAGAATAGAGATTGACAAATCCTGTATCCCAGACTTCCTCCGGAGTCCATTTGGTGGCAATGTTAGGACCAATGAGAAGATCACGATTATTGACCTCATTTGGATCATTCTGCATTGCATTAACAATGATACCAAATTCGTTTGTGTAACCAGAAGCATCGTAACCTTCAGAACGATGGCCATGCGAAACGTAGAGGTCAGGTTCGTTTCCGACCTGAATGCCTATCAAATTTTCTCCGAGAATCTGTTGGCCTGCTAGCGCCAAATCGAGATTTGGGTTGGTGAGGTCAAAAAATGGTATACCTTGAGCAGGGTCCTCACTTAGTCCTTGGAAACCAGGGATGCAGGGTATTTCTCACCGATGAACCAATGAACATTTACAAGAGAAGAAACGTTGGACATCAGATACAAAAACCCTGGAGTAATTTCCAAAGGTGGCGTTTGTGTCTGATATTTGTTAAAACTTGAGCAAAGATAGCTAAAGAGAACGCACCGGGTTTGTTACTCCAGTCAGATTCTTTTCCAAAATTCGACCGTCAGGAGTACTAGCGACCAAAACAGCTGTCTCCTGGGTATTACCACCAACCCGGATTCGAACACCTCCCGCACGTTGAGCAATGTTTGCCATCAAATTGAGGAAGGGAACTTGAACGAATGAACTAGGTTGTGTTAGGTTCGGGACACACGAACTACGTGAAATGAAGCCTCACGAATTTTTACCAACTTACAAAGTCTCATCAGCACAAAAAAACGACCAAGCAGACTTTGACTCACGAACTTGATTGATGACGGACATTTCTATGGAGAAACCAAAGAACTGCCCCGTCTGTGGGATTGAAACGCCCGGCGTACCGCCATTCACAAGTTGGATCGGGAACTTCGTGACAAGGTCACTAGGTACAGGAGGAGGTGTGAGAATGGTTGGGTCATAGGCAGCAGAACCTGTGTAATTGGCAGCAGCGGCAGTAGTTGTTTGAAAAGGATTTTGACCCTGCAGATGATAAACGGTGACCCCCTTGGCAAGGTCAAACAATGGAGAGAGGGCACCAAATCCCAGGAAGAGCTTCCAAGGCAACATATTGAGGCAGATAAGTGCCAAGGCCAATCAAAATTGCAAAGAAGTGACAAAGAAAGGAGGCGGAGAAAGAGCCTGAGGTAATCGTTTGGCCGCGGTTACTACAATCAGAGACACGTGAGCCGCTAATTTTATATCTCTTCAGTGCTGTTATTCCCCCTCTCTGCGGAAGTTCGAAGTTGAAGCCGTTCGAGAGCGCTGAAACCCAGGGAGAGATCGAAATCATAACCCTGGTATCCGTTTCCCGTTCACAGATGCCCGGTCGCAAATTATTTTTAGAAAACTTGATATACATGGTCGGATCATCAAAGCTAATTGGTAAGTACGCGAAGACTCACGGGAAAGATATGTGGTCTTTCACATAGGCGGTCACACGGTATATTAACAGATAAGTGGAGGGAATGGCTGTGGGTTCCCATCAGTCAATAGGTCCATCAATTGTCTCCAGAATGAACAGTACATCTAACCTGCTGAAAAACACTTTGTAAATGCTAATATTATTAGACTAAGGTAAGTGACTTGGATTGCTTGGAAAGCCAGTATGAGAGTACAGCAATGTAGATTAATCAACTTAATGGTATTAATAGTGTTGCTACATCTTGATGTTAAATGTGGTTCATACTTGAGTATCAAAAACAAAGAAGGGATGTAATAAATGGATGGTGATGCAAAAATGGGAGGATATCAAGCTACGTTAGTTTCAAGATATAATAATCAGGGCCCACCAGAAGTAGGGTATACCTTTAGAGTATTAGCAAGGATAGAGGAAGGGTGGGATATTCTTAGGTTATTGTTGTATACACATAACTTGTTATGAATTGCCACTTTTCCTAAGTCATTATTTATTTTTCTTGTCATTTTATTTTTATTTAATTTCAGATTTATAAGCATGTACAAACAAATAAATGTGTATAACACAAATAGTGAGGACTCTAATGAGCAAAATGCTTCTTGACTCATTACTACCATCACATATGGTAGCACCCAAGTATAGCATAGCAAATTTTAGTTCTATAAACCCCCAGTATTTGTACATGCCTGAAAACAACCTTGAAAGACCTCCTGATACTGCTGTCAACATACAGCATTTGTCATGCTCTGTGACACTGCACAATACCACAGACCACACCCAAATACTGTCATGCTGGACAATTAATTTCGGCAATATAAGTGACATTTGGAACATAATAATCATAATATACAGCTCTCAAGAGAGAATCAGCTTCCTAGACATAACCACTAGAAGTCTGGTCGTGTACTCATGAACACTATCTGAGTAGTAGAGTAGTGGCCATGATTACCACTATCAGTACCTCATAGCACTTTCTGGATAGTCTCATATCATATCTATAAGATGGACTCCCCCCCTAGAAGTGCTCTTGAGAGCGAACTTATGTCATGAACCACTATTTTCCCCTAAGTAATATTTATTTTCTTTTCTTTTAATTAGGTAATATGCTCAGATCAGTAAACAAGGACAAATAGTCAAACATGTATAAGTAGTGTACAACCAACTAGCAAGGACTCTAATGAGTTCTCTTTGTCAAACTCTGATAAAGAGTGGAATTAAGGTTAGGGTTACTCAACTGCAACCAAGATCCTTACACTAGAACTTGTTTCCACTACTAGCTCCTGATCTCCTTGGTCCTGAGCAATCTTACTCTCATAATCTCCCTCGGTGTGTGGTCGTTTCAGACCAATCCCAACTTCCTCATAGCTGGGCCACAGGCTTAAGTGGACTGACTGGGAAGTTTAGACCCCAGAGATGGATGGTTAGGACCAAACTCAGGTACTAGCCTAGACCAGACCTAGCAATTGAGTAGGCTCAATAGTATACTTGTATATCTTTTATTGTATCTACCTTGTGCTACTAGTCCATTGTGATCAGTCTATGTAAAGGAATAGTAGTCACTCCTTAGGAGGCTACTTAGAGTAGGGATCTTCTCCATGAAGTGATAGTCTACCCTAGTATTAGGGCAGTAGTCAGTATGGCAGTAGGTATCTGGCTGGGTAAAGATCTCATGCTCCAGCAGATGTACAAGTGAGATAGGTAAAGAATACGATGAGCTCCTCAATAAATACATAAAATCTTTTTTTACAACAACAACTTACCCCTCTAAATATATTACACTATGTTTTTAGAGGTGTATAACCAACTTATGAGCAACATGCTCAATCAAAGGTGGGCTCTCACCAAACTAAGGGTAGAATTAGAAGAGAGACAAGGGAGGTTATGCCAATGATGTGGGGGGTTTGGGCATTTTACCTGAAATTGTAGAAAGGAAGAAGAACAGAAGAAAGAGATGACAGTGGGGAATAGATTCGAAGTATTAAAGAGTAGAGTGATGCAGTGTGGAATGAAGGAAGTAAAGAGGCAAGAAGTGGTGAGGGAAGTAGTAAAATGTCTTGGATGCAAGGAGAAGGGGCACAAGAAGTAGGAGTGTTCCCAAAAGAAAGAGAGAAGGAAAGAGAAAGTGGTACCACTGCGAGAAGTTAAAGTATAGCACATGTGGAGGAAAAGACATAGTAATTTGGAGGGTAGAACGGAACAAAAGAAATTTTCTATTCACCTTGTAGGACAGGAAATAAAATACTGTGGTGGAATTGGGATGAAAGATTGGAATGGACAGTGTTTAGGGCCTAGAAGAGGAGGGCTAGAGCTAGTGGTCCATAACCCAGAGATCAACTGGGAGAAAAGAGAAGTTAGAATGACGAAATATCCACCATTGTGTAGAAAAATGGTAAAGATAAAAGGAAACAAGAAAACAAGGGAGGATGAAAAGAATATTGTTAGATGGGCAGTGGATGAAAAGAATATTGTTAGATGGACAGTAGATGAAAAGAAAGATTGAGGAAGAGGAGAAGAAATAGAAGCAGACTATAGAAAGGTGGAGAAAATAGTACCTAGAAGGTTCTATAAGTGGTTAAAGGTGTTTGGGAAGATAGAGTTCAAAAGGATGCCAGTCAGAAAGGTGTGGGATCATGCGATAGATCTCAACAATGATTTCAAAGTAAGTAAAGTAAGAGTATATTCTCTCTCTAGGAACAAGAAGGAAGAGGTACAGAAATTTATTAATGAGCATTTGAAGAAGGGATATATTAAACCTTCAAAATCACCTTAAACGTCACTAGTATTCTTTGTAGATAAGAAGGATGAAGGGAAGTACATGGTTATGGATTATAGAAGGCTCAATAAGCAGACAATCAAGAATAACTACCCTTTGCCATTAATTATAGACTTAGTAGACTTTATAGACAATGAAAGAGTATTAATGTCATAAATCGCCCGCCCGAACCAAGGATAGTAAAGTTAGAGAGATGGGAAGAAAGAGAGCTATTCTTGGATGGACTAGACGAAGGATTCTAAATATAAAAGAGAGGAATAAAAGGAGATGGGATCACATGACCTAGTCACATGATAGGTCACATGATGGAATCTTCTAGAAGGATTTGGTAGTTACTTAAGCGTATACATAGACAAATACAAAATGTGTATAAGTAGGTAGCACAATTCACCAAGAGACTCCATCGAGTTCTCTTTGTTCTCTCATAAACGTTGAGTGTGATAAGTTTGTCGTCTCGACTAGGGCTTGTCATTACAATTAACTAAAATGGACCTCCGATAGGGCTATAACAATGTGAGGATAAAGGAAGGAGACAAGTGGAAAATGGCCTTCACTATTCATATGGGGTCATATGAGCTAGTAGTGATGTTTTTTGGAGTGACAAATTCACCTGCCATGTTTCAAGACATAATGAACAAAATTTTGAGAGACATGATCAATAAAGGAAAGGTGGTGGCATTTGTGGATGACATGTTGATAGGAACAGAGATGGAGGAGAGACATGACGAAATTGTAGAGGAAGTACTAAAGAGGCTGGAGGACAATGATCTATACATGAAACCAGAGAAATATGCTTGGAAAGTGCAGAAGGTGAATTTTCTGGGAGTAGTAATAGGTCAGGGGAAGATTGAGATGGAAGAGGATAAAGTGGCAGGAGTATTAAACTGGCCCACACCTAAGATGATCAGGGACGTTAGGAAGTTTTTGAAACTTGCAAATTACTACAGGTGATTTGTGAAAGGCTTTGCAAAGTTGACTAGACCCTTGAACAATCTGATGAGAAAAGAAGAGAGATGGAGTTGGGGAGATAAACAGCAGAAGGCTTTTGAACAGTTAAAAACAATCTTCATGAGCCGACCTCTATTAGTTGTACCTGATCTAGATAAGGAGTTCAAAGTAGAAGCAGATGCTTCTAACTTTGCAATGGAAGATGTGTTGTCTATTAGGTATAAAGACAACAAATGGAGACTAGTAGCATATATTTCCAAATCGTTAAATGAAATGGAAAGGAACTACAAAATACACGATAAGGAAATGCTGGCGATAATATGCTGCTTAAAGGCATAGAAACACTTCCTGGAAGGATCCAGAAGTAAATTCAAGGTCTGGACCAATTGTTATAAAACAGTAGGTGAGCTAAACAATCTCCAGTGGCAGATTATTTTATTTCTTTTTCTTTTCCAATAATTATGTAATATTAAATATGCACAGGACATTATGACTCAAAAAAGAGATGCACAGGATAAAATAGTTAGACAAATACTTGTAAACACATATTTGTATATAAGTAGCTGAGCCAATTAGTGGGAACTCTAATGAGTTCTCTTTGTCAAACTCAGATAAAGAGTAGGTTAAGGGTTAGGATTACTCAACCATGACCTAAAGCCTTACACCGATCATAAGAATCTGGAGTATTTCATGAGCAATCAAAAAGTGAATCACTGGCAGGTATGATGGGCTCTGTACTTGTTTAGGTTCAACTTTGTGCTGAAACACATTTCAGGAAGTAAGATGGAAAAAGCAGATGGGTTGAGGGTTGAGTAGAAGTGGAAGTAATCAAGCTACACTATGATATACCTATAGAGGGACATGGAGGACAGTGGAAGATGGCAGAGTTGGTAACAAGGAATTTCTGGTGGCCAGGGGTCACTAGGAAAGTAAAGCAATATATGGAGGGATGTGACACCTGTCAGCACAATAAGAACCAAACACAACCACAAGCAGGGAAGTTGATGCTAAATTCAATCCTAGAGAAAGCATGAACCCATATTAGTGCGGACTTCATTACAAAGTTACCCTTAGTATAAGGCTATGATTCCATCTTAGTAGTAGTAGACAGATTCACAAAAATGGCATATTTTATATCTACTACAGAGAGAACAAGTACAGAGGGATTGGTATAGTTATTTATGGATAACATCTGGAAATTACATGGACTACCAGATAGTATAATTTCTGATAGAGGACCATAGTTTGTGGCAGGCATTATGAGGGAATTGAATTGCATACTGGGGATCAAGACAAAACTGTCTACAGCATTCTATCCACAGACAGATGGCCAGACAGAGAGGATGAATCAGGAGTTAGAACAATATCTCCAAATGTTCATAAATTACTAACAAGAACAATGATCAGAATGGCTGGGTACAGCTGAATTTGCTTACAACAATAAAGTACACATGGGTACTAAGATATCACCATTTAAAGTGAATCAGAAACAAGACCCAAGAATGGGATTTGAGAAAGAAGGAGAAGTACGAAGGGGTGAAGAGATTTGCAGAGAGAATGAGGAGTGTACAGGAGAAAGCAAAGGCAGCATTGTCATGCCAGACAATTAATTCTGGCAATATAAGTAATATTCGGAACCTAATAATCATAATAAACGGCTCTTGAGAGAGAATCAGCTCCCCAAACATAACTACTAGAAGTCCGGTCATGTGTAGTAAACTCAAATTAGGGTTAACTCAAGCGCACACTCTTTATCAGAGTTGATAAAAAGAACTCGTTAGAGTCCTTGCTAATTGGTCTAGCTACTTATATGCAAATCAGTATTTACTAGTATTTGTCTACTCAAATTATCCCGTGGACTCCTTTTGAGTCATAGTGTTCTGCGCACTTCAAATTATTATATAATAAAGAGAAATGAAAAAGAAATAAAATAATCTGCCACCGTGAATGCTCCAGCTCGCCTGCCGTTTTATTACATCATGTACTTGAGAACACTATCCAAGTAGTGGAGTAGTAGCTGTGATCACCACTATCAGTACCTCATAACGCTTTTTGGATGGTCTCATATCATATCTATAAGATAGACTCCCCTTTAGAAGTGCTCTCGAAAGTGAACTCGACCTTAGAAGCATTTCTCTTGATAATGATATCATCCAATAACTAATCCCTGGTTTATAATAGGAACACCATCAGAGACTGTGCATCAGTCCTAATTAGCAGTCCAAATATAGAGGAACAAGACAAGGATATGCCAAACATCATCGGGAAGGGATAGAAAGAAGAAGGACCTGAGAGATGTGTACAGGAAGTAGAGGAGAGAGTAGAGGAAGGTTTAGAAAAGGAATTAGGAGAGTTGGAAGCAGAGAGGAGTGACATTGACGATGAAGACGCACTCAAGAGCAGTTGGATCAATGTCTGAAGTATCTCTTGAGCACCCTAGAACACTTAGAACAGGCTCAAGGCCAGCCAATGAGATAAAGAAAGTTGGTAGGAAATGGACAGGGAGTATAAAGAGCGGCTATTGCATGATCAGATGCGGACTCGACTTATTCTACCTGCCTTTTTGAGTAATCTGGAGGATTTCTTTCTTATCTTGTTTGTTGCATTCTGAGCTTTGTAATACTAATATAATACTCTAGTAGCACGGAGAGGTGCAAGATGAAGAACCCCCATCTTTGCCCTTTATTGCTCTAGAGCTGAAACTCAACTTGAGTGAATAAGAGCTCTTTTTCTCTCTTTCCTTTTTATAAAAACTCTATAAAACTTCCCTCAAGGAATACCCACTTGTCATAAATTGCCTGCCTGAACCAAAAATAGTATGACTAGAGGGATGGGAAGAACAAGAGCTATTCTCAGATGGACTAGATGAAGGGTTCTAAAAATAGAAACAGAGATAAGATAAGATAAGATCACATGACTTGGTCATATGATAAGTCACCTGATGGAACCTTCTGGAAAGATTGGTAGTTACTTAAGCATACATATAGACAAATAGAAATTGTGTATAAGTAGGTAGCACAATCTACTAAGAGACTCCATCAAGTTCTCTTCATTTATTTCTAACATTGAGTGTGATAAGACGGTCGCCATGACTAGCTTGTCATTACACCACTCTAAAGGAGGACTTGGGCATTTGCTTGGACTAGGAGCTAAACCGTTTGCTATGTGTTTTCAGAATAAGTTGCCAACTATATAGTCAGTTGAGAGCGAGCTTGTATGAGGGCAATGTGAGATCTAGATAGGACTGCTGTATCAATGGCAAGCCAGCCTACTAGACTAGTACCTTGGACAGTAGTGCTACAGTGTGAGAGGAACACACACCTTTGAGATCCAACCAGCGAGAGTGCTTTCGAGCAGAAACTAAAAACATTTCTTTTATTCTAGTATCTAATAACAAGCTTTTACTATCTTGTGAGCCCCTCTCTTTTATATTTGATTACATCCCCAGTGTCTACTCGATTGTATACAATTATGGAACAACTTGGAGATTTTGATTCTCTGACTCAGTAGTACTCACTTTTGTAAGGATAGTAAAGCACTTTTATATTCTTATCTGAAATCCTATCCCCCCTACAAATCAAATCTAATACTCAAATTCCCTTTACCATCCCCATCAGCATTATAAAAGGTACAGAAGGATATAAGAAGATATGTAGATAGAGAAAGAGGAGAGGTAGAAGAGTATAAAGTGGGTGACTTAGTGTTGCTCAGCACTAAGGATCTAAAGTACCAAATGGTCAGAAGACGCACAGATAAGTTCATGGAGCACTTTGTAGGACCTTATAGAGTAAAGACAATTATTTCTAGTAATGCAATAGAATTGGATCTGCCTAGCATAGTTAGAATACATCTAGTAGTTAATGTCAGTTGAGTATGACAGTACAAGTTGCAAGTGAAAGGCCAGAAAAAAGAAGTGCCACAACCAGTGGTAATAAAAGAGGAAGAAGAATGAGAGGTTAAAAGGATCATGAATAAGAGGAAAGTATGAGAAAGGGATAAGTATTTGGTATGATGGAAGGGATGTATAGCAGAAGAAGATACATGGGAGAGCAAAGAAAATCTGAAGAATATAATGAAGTTGGTCAAAGAGTTTGAAAGGGAATATCAAAGGGAAGAGGAAGAAGAAGTAAGATGACAGGAGGTAGCTGAGGATAAAAGAGCATTCAACAGGAAACAACCAGAAAGGTATACTGCTAAATTGCTCTATGAATGGAAAAATAATAAATATGATCAAGAATATTGGAAGAAGATGGAGGAAAATTGAAGATAATGGAAGAAGAATCCATTCTCTAGATATAGCAGAAATCCGTTGTCATACTGGACAATAAATTTTGGCAATATAAGTGATATTTGGAACCTAATAATCATAATAAACGGCTTTTAAGAGAGAATCGGCTTCTTAGACATAACCACTAGAAGTCCAGTCATATACTCAAGAATGCTATCCAAGTAGCAGAGTAGTGGCCACAATTACTACTATCAGTACCTCATAACACTTTCTGGATAGTCTCATATCATATCTATAAGATGGACTTCCCCCTTAAAAGTGCTCTCGAGAGCGAACTTGTGTCATGAACCACTATTTTCCCCTAAGTAATATTTATTTTCTTTTTCTTTTAATTAGGTAATATGCTTGGATCAGTAAACAAGGACAAATAGTCAAACATATATAAGTAGTATACAGCCAACTAGCAAGGACTCTAACGAGTTCTCTTTGTTAAACTCTGATAAAAAGTAGGATCTAGGTTAGGGTTACTCAACTACAACCAAAGTCCTTATACTAGAACTTGTTATCACTACTAGCTCCTGACCTCCTTGGTCCTAAGCAATCTTATTCTCACAACCTTTCTCGGTATACAGTCAACTCAAACTAATTGCCCTATCCTCATAGCTGGGCTACAGGCTTAAATGGACTGACCAGGAAGTTTAGACCCTAGAGGTGGACTGTGGGCACTATACCTGAGTGCACACATAGACCAGATCTGACAACAGGTGGTGCTTCTTAGTATACTTGTATCCTTCATTGTATTTACCTTATACTATTGGTCCATTGTGATCAATCTACACAGAGGAATAGTAGTCACTCTCTAGAAGGCTACTTAGAGTAGGGATCTTCCCCATGAAGTGATAGTTTACCCTAGTATTAGAGCAGTAGTAAGTAAGGCAGTAGGTACCTGGCTGGGTGAAGATTTGCATCCCAGTAGATATAAGTAGTCAGTAGTTGAAGCCAAAGAAGAAGGGTCAGTAAACCAGCACTACAATATACATTTCATTACTATAACAATCCGCCCTTCTAAGAACAACACATTATGTCCTTAGAAGTGTACAACTAACTCATAAGTGACATGCTCAACCAAAGGTAGGCCCTTACCAAATTAAGGGCAGAATTAGAAGAAAGGGAAGAAAAACTATGTAGACAATGTGAAAAGTTTGGACACCTCATCTGGAACTGTAGAAGTAAGGGAGAACAAAGAAAAAAGACAAAAGGAGGAAATAGGTTTGAGGTACTGGGAAGTCGAGTGATGTAGTATGGAGTAAGAGAAGTAAGGAGGCAGGAGGTCGTAGAAGAAGGACTACAGTGTTTCAGGTATGAGGAGGAAGGACATAAGAAGTGGGAATGCCCCTAGAGGAAGGAAAGGAGGAGAGAGGAGGCAGTGCCACCACTGTAATGATTCTTAGTTTAGGCGATGTAACCTTAACCTGAATCGCACTTTATATCAGAGTAGACAAAGAAAACTCATTAGAGTCCTCACTAGTTTTCATACAATACTTATACACATTTAACTATTTATCCATGTTTACTGATCTGGTTTTATTACATAATTAAAAGAAAAGAAAAGAAGAATAAATATAGATATTGACTTAGGGGAACTTGACGGTTCATAACAACCACACAAAGTGTAGAAGAAGGTAAAGGAGCATAGTGGAGTGAAGGGACTGTCTTTAAGGGGAGCAAGGATGAGCATGGAAGGGTGGATGACAAGATGGGAGGTGGTAACTTTTGTGAAGTATTGAGAATATGACTATAAGGGAACAAAAACTCAGAAGAATAGAGGGCAAGATATCATAAATCACTCAATTCCCTCTAAGCCAATATTTATTTTCTTTTCTTTTAATTATGTAATGTAGTTGGATTAGTAAACAAGGACAAACAATTGGACATGTATAAGTAGTATACATAATCCAGTAAGGACTTGAACAAGTTTTCTTTGTCAAACTCTGATAAAGAGTGGGTCAAAGGTTAGGGTTACTCAACCTCAACTTAAAGCCTTACACAAGGTTTTCTGAGAAAGGAGCAGTTATGCGACGTGTGATGTGGGAGTTGCAAGGAGGCATAGAATTGGGAAAACAGAGAAGCAGAAAGTGGGAGAGCAAAAAGAGTAAAATGTAGCACCTGTAGAAGTAAAGATACAGTGGTAAGAGGGAAGGTAGAAAGGAACGAGAAAGAGGAAGTTTTCTGTCCATCCTATAAGATAGGAAAGAAAATGCCATAGTGGAATTGGGATGAAGAGGTGGAACAGACAGTGTTTAGGGCCCAAAAGAAGAGGGCTGGAATCACTGTATCATGAATTGTGACACGAGAACTTTTTTTTTCTTTTTCTTTTCTATTTTTAGAATGGACTTACATAATCAGGTAAGTCACATGACATGTCACATGATCACCATGGGAAAGTAGTGCACAGACCAAGTAGAATAGATATAAGTAGTGTACTCAAATCCAGCAGGAACTCTAACGAGTTCTCTTTGTCAACTCTGATAAAGAGTGTGCACTTAAGTTAACCCTAGCTTGAGTCTACTACACACTGATCCGAGGAAAGTAGTAGAAACTGTCAATCAGAATGCAGTACAAAAAGGGAACATGAAAGAAGTGAGGCAAATGTTCAAGCCTCTGAGAGAAGTATGAATAAATGTGGGTATCAAAAAAATAGATACACACAAAGAAAGAACAGTGAGGGCATTACTTGACAGTGGGACAACAGGAATGTTCATGAGCAAAAACTTAGCTCAAAAAGGAGGATATAGGCTAATCAAGCTGGATTGGCCATTATAAGTAAGAAATATGGACGGCACTGGAAATAGCAGAGGAGCAATAATTCATGAGATAGAGATGAATATGTTCTACAAAGGACATGTAGAAAGAGTACAGATGGATGTTTCCAAGTTAGGGAAAATGGATATGATATTGGACATACCATGGTTAGCAGCCCATAACCTAGAGATCGACTGGGAGAAAGAAGAAGTGAGAATGACGAGATATCTACCACTGTGTGGAAAAACAGTAAAGATAAAAGAAAAGAAAGAAACAAGAAAGGATGAAAAGAAGATTGTGAAATGGGTAGTAAATGAAAAGGAAGACTGGGAAAGAGAAAAAGAAATAGAGACAGATCATAGGAAGGTAGAGGAAATGGTACCTAAAAGGTACCACAAATGGCTGAAGGTGTTTGGGAAGGTAGAGTTGGAGAGGATGCCGGTCAGAAAGGTATGGGATTACACAATAGATCTCAATAACAACTTCAAAGCAAGAGTATACCCTCTCTCTAGAAACAAAAAGGAGGAGGTACAGAAGTTTGTTAACAAGTATTTAAAGAAGAGGTACATTAGATCTTCTAAATCACCCCAGACGTCATTAGTGTTCTTTGTAGGTAAGAAGGATGGAGGAAAACGTATGGTTATGGACTATCATAGGCTCAACAAGTAGACACTACCCACTACTATTAATTACAGACTTAGTAGATAGTATGGATAACAAGAGAGTGTTCACCAAGATGAACTTACAATGGGGATATAACAATATGAGGATCAAAGAGGAAGATGAGTGGAAGGTGGCTTTCATTACACATGTGGGGTCGTATGAACTAATAGTGATGTTCTTTGGGATGACAAACTCATCTGCCATGTTCCAAAGCATGATGAACAAGATCCTAAGAGACATGATCAACAAAGGAAAAGTGGTGGTATTCGTGGATGATGTGTAAATAGAAACAGAGACAAAGAAAGGACATAACGAGCTGGTAGAAGAAGTGCTGAGGTGGTTAGAAGAGAATGACCTCTATGTGAAACCAGAGAAGTATACCTGGAAGGTGCAGAAAGTAAACTTCCTGAGAGTAGTAATAGGTCAGGAGAAAATTGAAATGAAGGAAGATAAAGTGGTGGGAGTGTTAAACTGGCCTGTACTTAAGACAGTCAGAGATGTTAAGAAGTTCTTAGACCTCACAAATTACTATAGACGATTTGTGAAAGACTTTGCCAAAATAGCTTGGCTATTGAATAACTTGACGAGGAAGGAGGAGAAGTAGAGACTAGTGGGATATATCTCTAAGTCGCTAAATGAAACTGAAAGAAATTATGAAATACATGACAAAGAGATGCTGGCTGTGATAAGATGTCTGAAAGCATAGAGACACTTTCTGGAAGGGTCCCAAAGTAAATTCGAAGTTTGGACAGATTATAAGAACTTAGAGTACTTTATGAGTAATCAAAAGCTTAATCATAGACAAGCAAGATGGGCTTTGTACTTATCAAGGTTCGACTTCATATTGAAACACATTTTAGGAAACAAAATGGAAAAAGCAGATAGATTGAGTAGGAAACCGGATTGGGAGGTTGGAGTGGAAAAGGATAACAAGGAGCAGACATTGGTGAAAAAGGGATAGCTGGAAGCAAAGAAAATAAGAGTAGTAGAAGTAATCATAGAAGGAGTAGACTTATTAGACAAAGTAAAAAAGTGCAAAGCAAGAGACAATGAGACCATCAAGGCAATAGAAGAAATGAAGCAAGCAGGCATAAAGATATTGAGAAATAAAAAGTGGTGTCAGGAAGACAGCCTAATGTTAAAAGAAGGAAAGGTATATGTCCCCAAAGATGAGAAGCTGAGAACAGAAGTAATCAGGTTGCATCATGACATGCTTGTGGAAGGACATGGAGGACAGTGAAAGATGGCTGAACTGGTGACAAGAAATTTCTGGTGGTCAGGAGTCACTAGAGAAGTGAAGCAGTATGTGGAGGGGTGTGATGCTTGCCAATGCAATAAGAATTAAACACAACCCCTAATAGGAAAGTTAATGCTGAATTCAATTCCAGAAAAGGTGTGGACTCATATCAGTGCAGACTTCATTACAAAGTTGCTTTTGGTACAAGGATACGACTCAATTCTAGTAGTAGTAGATAGATTTACTAAGATGGCATATTTCATACCTACTACAGAAAGAATGAGCACAGAGGGATTGGCACAACTGTTTAGAGATAATGTTTGGAAATTACACAGACTACCAGACAGTATTATTTCTGATAGAGGACCACAATTTGTGGCAGGTATTATGAGGGAATTGAATTGCATGCTAGGAATTGAGACAAAGTTGTTTACAGTGTTTCACTTACAAACAGACGGTCAGATGAAGAGGATGAACTAGAAGTTAGAACAGTATCTCTGAATGTTCATAGATTACTGACAAGAACAATGGCTGGAATGGCTGGATATGGCTGAATTTGCCTATAACAATAAAGTGTACACTGGAACTAAGGTATCACCCTTTAAGGCAAATCAAGAATAAGATCCAAGGATGGGATTTGAGATGAGAAAGAAAGGGAAGTACAAAGGAGCAGAAAGGTTTGCAGAGAGGATAAGAAATGTATAGGAGGAAGCAAAGGTAGTGCTACAAAAGGTGCAGGAAGACATGAAGAGGTATGCGGACAGAGAAAGAGGAGAAGTAGAAGAGTATCGAGTAGGTGACCTAGTGCTGCTTAGCACTAAAGATCTTAAGTACCAAATGACTGAAAGACACATGGAAAAATTCACAGAACGTTTTGTAGGACCTTACAGAGTAAAAGCAATTATTTCTAGCAATGTAATAGAGTTAGAATTGTCTAGTATGATTTGAATACATTCAGTAGTTAATGTCAGTTGGGTACGATGGTATCACAAAAGGTCACTTACTGAGTTTGTGATTGAAGAGTTTTGGATTCTCAAGCAAGGTAGAATAAGCAACAAAAGATGTTGTTAAGTCTGAGGTCTAATCCTCAGACTATG
>Ga0153966_100157_pt1 | contig 43803 bp, 38 predicted proteins | sample TSFL050MetaG_FD_104738 | JGI IMG/M metagenome (GOLD analysis project Ga0153966, IMG submission 104738) | Attine ant fungus gardens microbial communities from Florida, USA - TSFL050 MetaG | ecosystem: Host-associated > Fungi > Mycelium > Unclassified | place: USA: Florida, Paynes | collected... | reverse complement strand
TGTGACTAGGTCATGTGATATTATCTTATCTTATCTCTCTTTTCTATAATTAGAACCCCTCATCTAGTCCATCCAAGAATAGCTTCCTTTCTTCCCATCCCTCTAACCTTACTATTTTTGGTTTAGGCAGGCAATTTATGACACTCGACTCTTATTTCCTTATCCAGCTCTGGTGCTGCCAATACTGGTTCAGTTATGAAAATCTCTTTAAGTTGGATGAATACTTCTTCCTGTTCGCTTCCCCACTTCTACTTTTTGTCCTTTCTCACCAACTGGTGTAAGGGCTTGGCAATTTTGGCAAAGTCTTTGACAAATTGTTAGTAATAGTTTGCCAGTCCTAGGAACTTTTGTACATCCTTGACACACTGCGGTGTTAGCCAGTTTGTGACTCCTTCCACCTTTTCCTTTTCTATTCAGAACCCTTCTGGTCCCATTATTACTCCCAGGAATCCTATTTCTCTGACCTTCCACATACACTTCTCCAGTTTCACATAGAGGTCGTTTTCCTCTAGTCGTCTCAGTACCTCTTCTACTATCTTGTCCTGTCCTTCCTCTGTTTCTGTTGCCACCAATACATCATCGATAAAGGTTGCTATGTCCCCTTTGTTGACCATGTCCCTAAGGAGGTCGTTCATCATGACTTGGAAGGTGGCTGGTGAGTTTGTGTGCCCAAAGTACATTACTGTTGGCTCAAATGATCCTAAGTGCATTGTGAACGCTGCCTTCCATTTATCTCCTTTCTTGATTCTGACGTTATTATAGCCCCATCGTAGGTCCATTTTTGTGAACACCTTCTTAGTCCCCATACTATCTATTAGTTCTGATATCAGGGGTAAGGGGTAACTGTTTTTGATTGTCCCTTTGTTCACATAGCGATAGTCTTGTACTATCCTTCTCTTTTTGTCCTTTTTAGGTATGAACAGTACTAGCAATGTTTGTAGGGATTTTGAAGGTCTAATATAGCCCTTCTTTAGTTGGCTTTCCACAAATGCCTGTACTTCCTCCTTTTTTGTTCTAGATAGAGAATAAATCTACCCTTTTCTCGGCACGAAGTCTTCTTTGAGGTTAATGGCGTGGTCCCATAGTTTTCAGATTGGTATTTGCTCAGACTCAACTTTTCCAAACACCTTTTTCCATTTGTAAAAGCATCTGGGCACCAGCTCCTCTACTTTTCTATGATCCTCCTCAATTTCCTCCCACTTTTCTCTTTCTTCCATGGTCCACCTTAGATCTTTCTTGTCCTCCTCTGTTACCTGCTTTCTCTTCATTACTTTCTTCTCAGATGTTCGACTACACAGGGGTGGACACCTGGTCATCTTCACTTCTTCTGTTTTCCAGTTTATCTCTGGGTTATGCGCCGTGAGCCATGGTATCCCCAGAATTATTTCTGTCTTCCCCAGCTCACATATACCTATTCTTACTCATTCTATGTGTCCTCTGTAGTACAGGTTAACTTTCATCTCATGGGTTATTGACCCTCCCTTATTGTTACTCCCATCTACGTTCCTCACTTTTATTGGCTTATCCAATTTTTCTAGCTTAAAGCCTTACCTTTCTACTAGTTTTTTGCTTATGAATAGGCCCATTGCCCCACTGTCTAGCAATGCTTTTACTGACACCCCTTCATGGGTATCTACTCTTTCCAGTCTGACATTGAGCCAAACTTCTCTTAACAGTTTGAGTGTCCGTCTCACTTCCCTTTTAGTGCAGTGATCAGAGTCCATGTCATTCTGTTCATACAATACACTGTATTTATTTTGGGAGGCCAGCTGAGGGCTTACTGGTCTCCCTGATCTTTTAATGCCTCCTGCGTTCCTCCTCTGACCTCCTTTCAATTTCTACAATGTTGGACCATGTGCCCAAACATCCTGCAGTTGAAACACCTTCAATCTCCTCCCCAGCTTCTATCTACTTCCATTGCATTGGGGTCTTGGGTCCCCTGTCCCCCTCCTTCTCTTCTCCTCAAATCTCCACCAAGTCTTCCCCTTGGTGCTCCCTGAAAACCCCCCTGGTTTCTGTTGTTCCAGAGGGGTCTAAACCCTCTGGCCGGTTGTGCCTCAGGTGGCCTGGTCACCCACACTGCTCCCTTTCCTCCCAACACTTTCTCTTCCACTCTACTCTGCCTTAGGTTTCTGTCCAACCTCACTGACCTCTCCCACCATTCATTGATTGTTACTGGAGGTGACTCTGCCTCTACCAACCTCCTTCTGATGTTCCTGTTCAATCCTCTTTTGAATTCTTCTACGAGTGGTCTTCCCTCATAGCCGCTTCCTCTCAATACTTCTTTAAAGATTTGGACATACTCATCACACATCCACCCCCCCTGTTCCAACAACCTCAGTTCGTCCACCTTCTTCAATTCTTTGTTGAATTCCTCAAACTCCTCCCTCATTTTTGTAAATAATTCCTCCACTGTTTCCACCGCTAATACTCCTTGTCTCCTTTCCTCCAATATGTTCTCCTTCCATACTTCCACCACTCCTCCCTGCACATATGTTAATACCCAGGATATTTTTTCCTCCTCGCTGCTCCCCTTCATCCTTATGCTGATGTATAGGCAGTAGGCATTGATGAATCCTACCACCTTTTCTCATTCTCTGTTAAATAATGGAGGCTTGGCTGCCTTCCCTTGTGTCTGCCCCTGCAATAAGAGTTGCTTAATCGCCATAGTGTGTTGAGCGAGGTATTAAAGGATCTGGTCCATGGTAATACCAGCTCCCTCCTGTTGTGGTTGTTGTTGTTGTTATTATTGTTGGGGGTGTTGGCCCTGGGATGATTGGTGGTGGGACATATCGTTGCCCCACGTGTCTTCTTTGTCTGTTGTTGTTTCCTTGTACAAGGAACAGTTGTTTTCTTCTGAACTAATTTTTATACCTACTGGGGAGCATGTCTTCTCCCAGCTAGGTTTCTACTTCCTTACTAACTACTGCCCTAGTAATAGGGTTATACTACTGCCACAAAGATATGAACCCCTAAACTAAACAGCTTTTTAAGGAATGACTATCACTCCTCTGCATGTAGGAACTACAATGAGTTCCCAGCACAAGGTTTCTATAATGAAAGAGAACAAATATGCTACGCAGCCTGCTCAGTTCAGAGGTCAGGTCTTGAATGCAACACCTGAGCTTGGTGCTGTGTCTCTACCATTAGTCCCTAACTGACTAATAAGTCCCCTTAAGCCTAGGGTCTGGCTATGTCATAGTGGTTGCTGGTCATGATGACCAGTGTACTGAGGACAATGTGAGAGTAAAGAAAAATGGATGTGTAGGGTTCGTGATGAGCAGTACAGGTAAAGTGGTATTGAGTTCTAATGTAATAACAAGTAAGTCGTGGCAACCACCTTATCACACTTAATGTTAGAGATAAACAAAGAGAACTCGATGGAGTCTCTTTGGTGGATTGTGCTACCTACTTATACACAATTTCTATTTGTCTATGTGTATGCTTAAGTAACTACCAAATCTTCCAGAAGATTCCATCATGTAACTTGTCATGTAATCTTATCTTATCTTATCTTATCTCCCTTTCTTATAATTAGAATCCTTTATCTAGTCTGTCCGAGAATAACTCTCATTCTTCCCATCCCTCTAGCTGTACTATTTTTAGTTCAGATGGACAATTTATGACAGAATGTTGATCTTACTACTTTAAACTACATTTACTAGGGTGCAAGATCTTTATCCAGTCAAAGTTCTACTGTTCTACTAACTACTGCCTTAATTATATAATCACTCCATGAAGGAGATTTCTATTCTAATTGCCTTTTGAAAGATGTGACAATATTCTTCTTTATGTACAGCCCACAATGAGACTTTAGTACAAGGTTACTAAGATAAAAGCTAATAATCTATCTATTAACACCTGTTTACAAGATCAGGTCCCAGCAATAATATCCAGGTCTGGTACTATACTTCTACTATTAATTTCTAACTTATTGACAAGTTCTTTTAAGGCCTAACTATATCATAGAATAGTCATTAAGGTACCAAAAGCAAAGAGAAAGTAAGTATGGCAGGACTCAATGATAAGTAATACCTTAAAGTAGATATCAAGTTCTAGTGTAGTGACTAAATTGTTAATAACTTAAAAACCCTCCTTATATGAGTTAATAAAGAAAACTTGATGGAGTTCTTGTTAGATTTGACTATCTATTTATACATAACAGTAACCCTAACCCTACACTAATATCCTGTGTTCCCTTATCAGGCTCTTTTATCTTGTGTGTTCAATAAACTAAACTAAAAGAAAAGAAAATAGAAAAGAATAATAAATAATGACTTAGCTATTTTGCTGAGTCATGACAGAGGTGCACAAAAAGTCAACCAACTACAAAAATAGATTATGTAATGTGTGAGATAGAAAAAAGAACTATGTCCAAAATAGCATAACCACAACATTATTTTCTTAGACTAGCTTCACTGTTGGAGTTTTATCCTTTCTTTCAAATTGATTCTTCTAACTAATATAAATACAACTCAGTATATAAAATACTCCTTAGTATTGGATGAAACTGATATACTTACAAGGGGTTAGAAGAAAGGCTGAAAATTAGGCTATGGATTGGATGGGATGGTATACAAGCACAAAGTGGTAGCTTAACCTTATTGAGCAGTGGTGAAGTTAGTAGATATACCAGCCATAGATAAATAGTCTGGATACTCAGCAGTAACCATCAGTTGTCTACCAAAGAGGTAACACTGAGATTAGTTCTTTATTGTCTCTTCCTCTCATTCTTGTTACTTATGAAGTTATGTAGTCTATTTCACTATTAGGTATAATATAGTCATCTACTAAAGAGATGACACTAAGTCTATTTTACTATTACTTAGTCTTGTTCTTCACCTAGTAACTCTGTTCTTAAATTTTCCAATATATATATTCCCTTCTCTTGAACCCCAACCAAGCAACTCTACTGTATTACATCACAGGGGGCTTCTCACTATCTTGTTGTCACTCTATCTTCAGTAGGGCTTGACAAATCTAAGCTGAGATTGTTACAACCTTAGGGAAACTAGCTCATATGCTCTACTGCTGAGCTACCAGACCATTATACTGGTCTCCTGCCTCAAGGTAAGTACCCAACCCAGTTGGAGGTCCTATCAGGTTTTAGAGTACCTGTTACTTCATCAATATTGCTCAAATAACACCTGTAAAGCAATCTAACTTAGCCTGACAAGAACAGAACTGAGGGCAAAACTACTGGCAGTGCAAAGTCCTCTGCTTACTAAACCAGTAAAAAGATAATATAAAAACATCAACAACAAATATGAAGGAGGTAATGTCTGAGGCACATCCACAACAGTCCAATGGAATGCTTTCAGGTAGAATGTATGCAGTTGAGTGTATATAATGGAATGTAGGCGGAGCTGTTGGAGTCATAGCACGGTGCGAGAGTCCATATCAATAAGTTGGATGATTGTACATGTTAATATCTTATAGGCTTAGATAACAAATAAGTGTGCCGAACTCTGTAAAGCGGTTTGAACAGTGATTTATCAAAGTCAATGTCGACAAGGACTACGGGAGTTTACTCGAGATCAACAACCTGTTCAGTCCGAATCTTGACGTTATGTTCTGAGGGTGAATCTGCAAATTTGATTGTAGATATTTGACTAGGGATTGCATCGTCCTCGCCAAATTTTGATTGGGTCGCTGCGAATTCTAGAGACCGACAAGAAGTAGATTCGATATGCATATGTCTCACCGGGGACATTACGTAGTATCTCCGTTGATTCAGGAGGACCATCAAGCAATTGCTATATCTAGGACTCTCATCGTGAGTGTTAGTGTGAGGACGAGTACACATGATACAAACAGTTTTCCAAGAGAGTAACCTCTGCAGATGGTGTTTATACCGACCCTGCAAAGTTAGAGGAAAACTTACCCTGTCAGATATATTGTGGAGGACTACTCAAGTATCAAATAGGATCCGATAAGTAACTCGTGTGACACACTCACCGGAGGCTCGGTGGGTCTGATGAGAACCAGGATAAGGAGGACAATCATTACAACAGCTATGAGGTATGGGAACAGGAGCTCGTATGAAAAAAAAATAACGATAGGAACACACACTTGTCAGGATATTAGTTTCGAGAGCGATCATCGCAAGTTTCTTCAATATTGTGAAGACACCTCGACTTGTACGTTGAGAACGAAATTTTCTTAACTGGAAAATCCCGCAGTCAATATCGATGGATTGTTGGTTTACCCAAAGGACAATACCAGATATATCATGGACAGAGTGAGGAGAAGGTTGGTAGCAGTACTCAATCCGTACCAGAGCTGCAAAATGCCAGAACTGAAAAGAAGCCCTTTTTCACTCAAGACATAGCCACCCTCACCACGACTGCTATATGAATATTTGGCTGAAGGCGTATGACAGTTTTGATTATTGCATCCTAAATCATTGCGTTGAGGGTTCGTTGGTTATTAAAGACTGAAATTTTCACATTGATACCAATCACGAAACTATCCGCGCAACTGGCGAGGGCTAGCTGGAGGATTGTGAGTTTCAATCAGTTTTGGTATCACATGGAAATGAAATCTCTTCACCCACCAAAGCAATGACTCCAGGAAGCATTCTCCATTTACTCAAAACCCAGATACGCCAGCAGTACACAAGCTGCACTAGGAATATGATCACGCCATTCAATATAGGAGAGTCGATACTCGACAATTTGAACATGAGCAGGTTTTCATAGCTGCCAAAGTTGTATACGAACCACTCAAAACAGTCCTTCATGACCATTATGGATTGAGTGGCACCCAGGAAGAATATGAAATGGACTGAGGGCGAGAGGTTAAATTATATTTCATATTTTCAAAGGTACAAGGACTGACCAACTCCTTGCAATAGTTTACGATCCCTTTTTGCTTCATGGCTGCAATACATCACTAGGAAACTTTAGGTGCGACTTCGACGTACAGTGAGATCGACATACAGTATTGCACGACCAGAATACCTTCGAGCCACCAGTTCAAGACAATCCCGACCAGCTTCAAATCGCATGAATAATCGAGGTGGCCTTCAACTCAAACATAACTCACAGGGGGGCCCGCTCTACAAAAGGTCGATGATAAACATCAGTTGACAGAACCAAACCTTACTTTAGCGCATTGTCCCTCGAGAGGTCTTCGAGATTGCCTGGCTTGAAGACCGTCATTCTTGATTTTGGGGGAGATACGAGAGGCTCTACAAAAGCAATTTAGCTTATTACACGCTAGATATAAATATATATATCAGCGGAGCATGTCAAATGTCATGATGAGAAATGGAAGACTGACTGATGCCTAACCTGATGCCTGACCTATCTAAGCCACCTGAAACATACAGAACTTGGTTAGCTAATCTGACCTCGTAAAAAGCTCGTAAGCGGGATCCTAATCTCCGAGATGACGCCACCCGTGACAATTCAAATATTTCTCAGTTCGCCACTGAGAGACAACTTGTGGTGTTCAAAACATACAACAGCGTTCAGTAGTTCTGGGTCATTAGTTCTGCATGAGTCTCATGCCAGCTACAGATCAAGATCATACTACTATCAAACTCGTGGAAGAAAACCCACGTTAAAAAAATACTGTCAAATATAGTCATGATTTCTATATATATACAAACCTTTCACTTCAACGTTTTGGCATCAACTAACCAGTGTCTACCATTCCTGCAGGCGTCCATGGACAGCGCCAAGGGACGATCGACTATCGCCTCTTTGGGGTCAAGTAAAATCAGATTAGAATTATACTCTAACCTACTTCTAATAGAATGTATCAAAGGCTGAATAATTAAAACCAACGCATACTAATCAAAAATAATGTCTATTTGAGAATTCCAAGCAAAGGAAGCAGAGAGCACATTTTCTCTCTCTCTATCCCATTTCAGAGCGCACACGGAGAAATAAAACCGGACCCGGACTCAATCAGTGTCTCCTGGCCCTTTTCCGGTTTCCTCCAAATTCCTCATGCCTATCTCTCGACCTCCTGACACGATTCACAATCGCCCCACTAGCACCTTGAGAAGGAGCTCTGAACGTTGAGCTTGCCATCTCGCTACCCTCCCTCTGGTTTTCCGGTCGTCCGGGCCTCGACGGCCTTGGCACAAGTTGGAATGAACGGGGCATCGGAGGAGGAGGAGTCGAAATATCAGGGAATTGAATTCTCCAAGTTTGCAAGACAGAGGGACGGATTAAATTGGGCTGCATTCCAACTCCTCCGACGATGTACTCGATAAGAGTTGGTCGAGTGTATATTTGTGGGCCAACGAAGACGATCCTACCTCTGTACCTAGAGACACACAGGACCTGGTGGTGTGCGGAGCAGTAGGATTCAAAGATGATGCGTATAAAGGCCATGATATGGCAGACGAGAGAAAACCTGGAATTGTACCTTCGAGATGTAAAAGGAAAAAATGGTGAATCCATTGGAGGTATTCGGGATGGAGGTGGTGGCGGTAGTAGTGGTAGCGGTGCAGACGTTGGACCAAAATTATACCCTACTGGTGGCATCGGGGCCTGGAAATTATGCTCTGGGTGAAACAAGCTATATCCCGGCGGCTGCACTCTGTGCACTGGTGGCAGAGCACTGTATGCCGGTGGCTGCACTATAATCACCCGTGGTTGCATCAAGCTGAAAGTAATCCTATCACTAGAACACCAAAAATTGATTAAAAGATTAAAAGAGGAAGGAGAGGAAGAAAACACTTACAAATTGGTTCTTTGATCTGGTCGCGACTCCAACAAGTTCAATAACTCTTCATCACCTCCTGGCAAGCCTTCGTCCTCGTCCTGCTCATGGTCACTAGCCATGTAGGGTTCGAGGCAACGCCTCACCCATTGCTCATATCCCGGTACCCTTAACATGTGGCGAAGCTTCGCCCTCACCTCCTCATTCATGAACACGGTAACCCAAGCTTGAGTGCCCAACTCAGCTCTGATGACGTTGGACATAGACTGAGGAAGAGAAATTGTAGAGGGAAATGAGTAAGGAAAAGTAGGAGGAGGAACCATCGTAAAAAAAAGAGGTGATAAGAAAACGAGGTGATAGTAGTGTGAGGAGACGATAGACTGAAGACTGAGTAAAAGTACCAAAGAGTACAAAGGCAGAAAAGATGAGCAACAGTGACCCCTTGTGTATTGGCTTTTATCTCTCCCGCTCAGCTTATTAAAAATAAATTGAAGCTCAGATGTGGTCAATAACCAGCACCATTTCTAGTCACCATCAAGTTTGATTGACATCAGCGATTGGAAGTGGTCCAGTGGCCAGCTATTGTCGACACGGCACCACACGGGTGGACGAGAAGAAGCATGGAATGATGGCACTTTTGGGCCACATCAAATCATCGAGTTCGATCTGCTAAGAATGAATCACACATTGACCCTACCCCGGAATAAACTAGACCCTCAAAGACTTGTATCACCTTGATGTTGAGCGTGGATTTTTGCTCTGGTCGATGATTGGCTCTGCTAATAATAGAATATAAAATTGATATTCGATTTATCATCCTGGGAGAAGCCGAAGCGGAGACTCAAAAAACCAAGGAGCAGGAACAAGAGCAGGAACAAGAGCAGAACAAAAAGAAAAGGAGAAAAGCAAGTTGATAATAAATAGTGCTCAGAGCACGTATTTTTTTCCGGAAAACGCGGCGAGGCAGGGGTAAAAGTAAATGTGGAGGGGGGGGCGTTTTTCTAAGAGAACTTCCAACGATTTCCACAGTGTGTACACGTCACAAATGTCTGTCATGACAGAGACTGTCAGCGAAGTCCCCTTAAGCCCTAGATTGATTACTCACTGTCATAGGTTCGTCTGCGCTCCTAGTTTGTGCCTGTCTGTACCTACACTTTCTCTGTTTGCATCTTGAACATTGAAAGGCATCTGTCTCAGCTTGTTGTTCCGCAGCTGATAGAGATTTAAAGAGGTTTTCTTCTTTGATCTTGTTATCTGCCGCTTTTCGTTCTTCCGATGCCATATCCTGTCGATCCGCGTAAGCATCGACGAGGGTGAGAGAGAGGTTACTTACTTGGCTCGACATACTCGTAAACTTCTCCACTGCCAAATCGCCACTCACGACCGTTTCTCTCAATTCTGGATTATTCTTATCCTTGAGATTGACGAATAAAGTTCGTATTTTTTGTTTATACTGTGTGCTTGTGTATCCACTGTTATCATTGTATACACATTTTTCGACAGAGCGTGCACGAGAAAGTACGAGTTCCACGGCTTTGAAAGGTGCATTAGGAGGGTTGTGTGTGTTAGTGGAGGAGAAAAACGCACGAGCAGAAGAATCACTGGAAAGCGCATCATATAACAACTCAATACACTTATCCCTGGTTGCATCGCCCGTACCACCCTTAATCCCGTCTGATTTTGCCGTGCGCTGTGCGGAGTGTGCTGATCCTTGCCTTGGACCTGTTGACAAGCTTGGTAGCGTAGGTGTTACTGGTGTACTCGATTTACGATCTATAGGACGATAAGAGTCAGCGGATGCATGAGTCAGGCTACACACCGAGTTTTCCATTCTGTTTGGTGACAGTAGGAGAACTCTTTCCAGCAGCCTGTTTTTCCTTCTCAACAGACGATTTCCACTTTTTGACGATTTCCTTGGCGAGATTTGAAACATCGACTGACGGGTGCGAGCGTTGTTTCCCCACGGCCAAACCAGCCTTTGTTTCCTAGACCTACATCAGCTACCAGATACACAGAAGTTGGGAAGCACGCACACGGAGTATAGACTCAGTTACATTCTGGAGGTTCTTGAGTATGGCCAAGACCTCGAGAATTTCCTGTCACGGAAACCAGGTGAAAAAAATAAACTTGACGGGTTTGACATAGAGGGGCATTAAAAATGCTCACCGCCGGCGTGGGTGCATTTTGGAGCTGTTTAACGAGTTTTCTCAGCTCAGCAGGATCTGTGGACATTGAATTACTACTGGGATTTCTCAAACTTTCTCTAACAAGATCTTGTGGTCAGGTCAAGGACGACGACGCACGAGGACAGGCCTGTTGCACACGCCAACATGTGCAAACAAGCATTTGGTTCTTCCCTCCATGGCGGCCACTTTGCCTGCGCTCGAGCCACTGCACAGACAGAGTGCAAAGCGCACATGGCGTGTATTTGCTGCAGATGTCGATGCCGGGCTCGACATCGACGACACCAGGTATGTCTCCCTCAGCGCTGCCACACACTGACAGTAATCACACCTCAGCAGTGCACGTATCAAGCTGCGGGACGAATACTGGTCTTCGCGCCAGCTGCCCCCTTCACTACTTGCTCAGCAGCAACAGCAGGGTCCAGTCGCACCCGTGCGCAAGCTCATCGAGCACGACACATCCGCAGTTCAGCAGGCCTCCACAAGTCTTTCTACACACCTCTCCCAGGCCCTTACACGTCACAAAACCACCCGCACACTCAAACCCACCTACCACCCTCAATGGAAGCTCATGCGTGTCATATCAGGCCATCTCGGCTGGGTGCGCAGTGTCGCTGTCGAACCCGGGAATACCTGGTTTGCTACTGGGGCTGGAGACAGAGTGGTCAAGATCTGGGACTTGGCCAGTGGCGAACTTAAGCTCAGCTTGACAGGACACATCAGCACTGTAAGGGGGCTTGCAGTGTCGAACAGACATCCGTATCTATTCTCGTGTGCCGAGGACAAGGTACCTCCTTCCCCTTACCCTGAATTTCTACTCGCTCATATAACTCACAGATGGTCAAATGTTGGGACCTGGAAGCTAATAAAGTTATTCGGCACTATCACGGCCACCTCTCTGGAGTCTACGCACTTGCCCTCCATCCAACTCTTGACATTCTGGTCACCTCCGGTCGAGATGCCTCTGCCCGTGTGTGGGACATGCGCACCAAAGCACAAATACATGTATTGGCAGGCCACACAGCCACTGTAGCTGATGTCAAATGTCAAGAGTCAGATCCCCAAGTCATCACCGGAAGCATGGACTCAACTATCCGCCTTTGGGATCTCGCAGCAGGCAAAACTTCAACCACACTCACTCACCACAAAAAATCTGTTCGAGCTTTGACAATCCATCCCACTGAGTACTCTTTTGCTTCTGGCTCTGCAGGCGGCAACAACATCAAAAAATGGAAATGCCCAGAAGGGACCTTTGTATTCAATTTTAGTGGTCATAACGCTATTGTCAATACCATGAGTGTTAACTCTGAAGGCGTCATGTTTTCTGGAGGTATGTTTCATCTCATGTTCATGACTGTCGCTTCAATGTACATGCACTCAGGCGACAATGGTTCGATCACCCTTTGGGATTGGAATTCGGGTCAACCTTTTCAGACGATGGAAGATATACCCCAACCGGGTTCACTTGAAGCTGAAGCGGGCGTCTTTTGTTCTACGTTTGATCAGACTGGGACGAGACTAATTACAGGATGCGCAGATAAGACTATCAAGGTGAAGCATTTTTTGCATATTTGGAGGGCAGGGTATACTAACACATCTCGTCCTTTGGAAAAAGATTTATGCTGAGCAGTCCGCCTGAGAGTTTGGGAGTCTAAGATCCTGGAGTTGGGAGGTTCGATCGCAGCGTGGGTGGTTGATGCAAGATGGGTTCGTGTACCTGGACACCCTTAAAATCGTTATTCCACCGCTCATGTGTCAAGGTTCGTGTTCATTGGGCACTAGATTTTATTTCGATTGAAGTGTTCCAAGAAGAGTCTAAACAAGTGGGGGTGGAAAAATGCATTGAAAAGAAATAATTTCACGTGGCTGAGCTAATGATTCATTTTTTGAGTAATCATGATCGTAAAGTGCCCACTCCTCAAGGAATCAAGGATTCCTTGTCAACTCAAAACATCAATTTTTATTCATAAATTCTGTCATCAATAATGCAGTTCTATGCCTCAAACATTTTGTCGCCCTCCTTGCCAGATGTCTTATAGTTAGGTTTGAGCGTATGGAAATCATCCGTGGGTTTCACCTGACACATTGCTAGCGAGAAAAAGAATAGCCAGACTCCGATCTCTTCCCGTAATCGCCCTTGATCGTGACTGGGTGGAAATCTTTTTCCCGCATGGTGAAGCCCGATCTCTGATCTGTCAACTTTGATGGGTGGGAGCGGTGCCATGCGTTGTCTGTCAATATAATTAGGTCCATTCCACAGTATTTAGATAGATCACCGAGTCAGGGACTTAATCCTTGGTCTTACCTACATCATCGATCTGAGACATTCTCAGATCGTTTTAGATACCTACCTTATTTGTTTTATCCCTCAGCCGTCTACCACGTCGGGTGACGTCTGAACACTGTATTTCTTATACACACAGTAAGGTTGTCTAGTGAAAGTGTTCGATTATGGTCTAACCTCCCAAGTATTGCAGTAAACCACATCAACGAGATCACTCCACATTTCTCCGTCCATTCCTATCTTCTACATTCCACTTAGCATGTTTCCATTCCATTCTTACCCAAAAAGGCCAGTCTCTGAACACGCATATATATAGTTGTTTTCGTCAACTTTCACCTCAGTTGTTCACTCAACGGTAACGTCTGAGGTAATAATATTTCATCTATTATATTAATAGTTACTCATTTGTACCATAGTTTCTTACCGTTCTTCAGAAAGAAGGACCTTCATCGATGAAAGAGAGATAGCTGAGATGACAGCGGCTTTGTCACGATTGAATTGTCCAGGAATCCCATATAATTGGCGCTTCACTGAGCCCTGCATCATAGATAAGCGTCCCAACGCTTATGATGAGAGTAAGAGGCGTGTTACTATGAAACCAGGATAAGTATTTCAAATACCCGAATGAGGGATGATTGCTGATCCCTAATGTCCAACAATGTCTATAAATATATACAAAAAGGCTATTCAAGCCTACTTGGAAACATATACATCCACAGTGTGTGTGTCATGCATTTGAAAATTGACTTTCAACAGTACGATCTTCTGGCGGAGAGTATTGTGTATCTAATCTCGGATTGATCATGGCTGAAAGGCTGCTGGAACTCGTGTGATGAAATTGAGGCAGCAAATTGGATTCCAATCTCGAAATGGATCCATAACTGAAACCTTCAGATAGTTGAGGAACTACCTCCTCCGCAGTTATGGATGGACTTGAACCTTTGTTCATCGTCACAGATGCCACATTGACATCGACCATGGATTGATTCAACCTGTTCTCTTGTAAGGTGACTGATGACTTGTCAAAGTTGACATCAGCGTCTGGGAGGTCGAGTGACAGATACGGCGGTGCAATAGGGAGATAGATACGCGTCTCTCTGGCACTATCGTCCGCTTCCGGATGCCAACTCTCTTGCGCGTGGGAGTCAACAGAGCCAAGGTAGCTGCCCCATTGACATGAACTTTGTGAATGATGTGAGTCCTGGGAAACCGTCTGCTCCCAAGTATTCCAAGAACACTGAGCTATTGTAGCAGTAGTAGTGTCCACAGGTGTTTTGCACGGTCCGTGAGTGGTCACTGGAAGATATGTGGAAGGACCGAACGTGTTGCAAGAGGCTACCAATGGGTCGATCATATGGGCCGTTGCGCTATGGCCAACGTTGAGCGGTGATGACAGGCTCGATGAAGGCTGAGCATCAGGAAGGACACAATTAGAAGAGAATGTCTTCCCCCTTCGAACAGGTTGAGGACCCATCGAATTACGCTGCATCAGGCGAATTTTCCTCCCCTCCTTGGCCCTCGTCTGAGCCTTCCCACCTGAGTTTGAGAGTGGATAATTATGATTGATGTATTCTTCTACATCTAGCGGTATGAGCGGCTGGGTAGGCACTCGATAGGAGCCTGTGTCTGGTCGTTCGTCCGTGAAGAAAGGTGTACGAGGTGGATAGTTTGCGGAACCATATAGTTTCTTCTTTGTCAAACCATGAAGTTGTTGTAAACGACTGACGATATTGAGTGAGGCTGATGTCTCGGTGGACGACGCCTTGGGGGAGGCTGTTGAAGGGGAACGAGGTCCGACAACTGGGACTTCAGCCGTGTATTCGGAAGAAGTACAGGAAACCACAGTTCCCGCACCACGACGTATTGGATGAGAACTCGAAGTATTGAACCGGTCAGCCTGCGAGTCCAAAGTTAATGGGACAGAATTTTCCACAAGAATATTCATGAGGGGACGGCCTTTTGCCTTGTTTACGTACATCGTTCGTCGTCGGACATTCTGGTCGCGCAAAGAACCCCATACACAAGCGCAGATCACCGACGATTGGTGAGGTAAATTGAGGCGGGATCTGGTAGTCGCGGCTTACCTTCTCTCACTAGTACATTCTTGCCTTCACTTGAAACACATGATTGAGCCATGGATAAACGAATAGTCATTGCGCCCGCTGAGGAAACAGCGCCTGATCCAGGAACAGGCGTCGACGGTCTTCTTTCTTCAAGGTTTTGCATTTTCATCTGACAGCCACACGGACCAATATGAGTGGTGCCCGCGCAGGGGCATAGTGTTCCGCAAGGGGGAATGACTATTTAGTGATCCTTACCGCAGTGTTAAAAAGCAGGATGAGTCCAGTCATGTCTTGATTTGGACGATAGACCAGATGGCATTGTATACCGGTCTGCCAAATAGCGGTTGCGTTAGGCCCGGATGACAGCGGCGGATGCAATGGAATCATGCTTAGTGTATGTATTACCTCCTTCAGTAAGTGTGCCTGTTTGTCCCACCAGGCCCATCCACTCTGCGGGGTCCGTGTGCTCACGCCTGATGGCACTGAATTTGCAGCCACAATGATAAGTTGAAGTGTTGAATGGCAGTCCCTGGTGCGAGCTGAGGACAGTATCTACAGAGAGCTTTAGGCAGTTTACTTCGATGTAGGGTCAGTGTCGCCTACATCGATGCTCCGCCCAATTATGGAACTCGTGATGATGTTGTCCGAAGCGGAAGAAAATTTGACACTTCCCAAAGCATCACTGAAATCGCTATAGTGTCGCGGGAGTAGTTCAGAATAGGGCGCGGAATCTACGGGTACACTTTCCAGAACAATTGTCGTCATCTTCAGAATATAGTTACACAGGTGCATCACATTTCCCTGTTGCTCGTCAACATACCGAAGCTGAAGGTCCCTCATTTGACGCCTTCAGCAGCACCTCCAGTGGTACAAGGTACTCATACCGAACTTGGTTCCACATTTTTTCCATAGTCGGGGAATTTTCAATCAAAACCATTATCACCACACTGTGGGAGACCATTAGAGTTTTCCATTGTTGCTTCGTAGTAGATACAGGCATCAGCCTTGATGATCTATGCAAGTAGTTGAATAATGTTTTGTGAGTATAGGAACGAGATATTCTAGTCGAGGACTAGGCCCACTCGATGATAGTGACTTAATGCCCTAACGTACAAGAAGAGAGGATGTTAGTCAAAGAGACTAATGGTGTTAGAGAAGACTAGAAGCAAACGTCAAGAGTAAGACAGGTAAGAGTGTGACCGAAATTGAGGATCACTGCAAGACTTCGTCGGACTTTCTAACAGACAACCTGTGTTGGGCCATTTGACGCCATCAGCGGCATGTGTCAAGATCATGTAGAACCGTACCTCATGAATCCAGCAGCACAGAATTCGTCTTGTGTTGCACGTTCACAGCTTACTTGAAACATTTCCATGTCAAAATCTCCAACAGAGCTCAGAGAGATGTTGGCGCGTTTGGCATGTTTCGAGGGATGGACTGTGAAGTATTCTTATGTATTCACGGTTCATTTATTAAGCATGAGGTCCGCGGAACCCTTTCATTCCGCTGTTCCTTAGCTAGACTATTATAGGAGCATGCTGATACCACATGTGAGACTGGGTTTTCGTGCGTGACGACACACTGAGCTATGGTAGTCGACCTTGAAGTATATCAATAACTCTGAGAGAAAATAGGCTCAAAGATCACATCATAGATTTCCATGAGACTGTCCACCATGGACTATACAGTTCGACATTTGATAGATGGAAAACTCCGTTAATGCTGCCTTCGGCTTTATCCGACGATTTGCACCGATAGTGGAGCAGATATTTATATCTACTATATCATATTCATAGACTTGCCATCCATTCTTTCCTGAATCTGAGTATACAAGTTACAACTAACTGATGAGATGAGGAGAAATCGACATAGACTACTCAATAGGAATAGGTGTCCGTGGGACAAGCTGCAGACACTAGCTCTTGTCTCTCAGTAGCTAAAAGTGTAATCAACTAGAGTATCTGTTCCTACAGCTCACTTCTATTTCTCTTCTTGAGATTACCTCACTCCGCATGAGACGGTAATGTCTCTTTCTTTGCAGTATTGCTCGATACCTCGTACTAATCTGAAGTGATAGCCACCCTATCATTGGATTAGACTCGTTAACAGTTCTTCTTTCTCAAGCCCCCATCTCAAGCCTTTCTCGGAACTGCCAAGAGTTGGGCCCATTATCAACCGGATCTCTGGGACTAAGTCTGTATGGACAGCTCATATCTGATCATCAAGGATGATAGTGGAGACTGAGCAGCAAAATTTGAATCCAAATGGAAAACCAGTACCATACAATTCAATGTGAGCGACGGCCCATTGATTTTCAAGCGACTCTTGCCATGATTGCATCAACCTGTTCCTTCCCACCTTCCTCCCAATCATCCCAGCAATGCCCGAGCATGGCCGTGTGTCTCCCAACCCAGTCTTTCCCTTTCGGATCCCCTTCCCTCACTACCGTGCCTGTACCGTATGCCTTTTTATGCGGTGGCAGGACTCTATCCCACCTCAGAATCCCTTCAAACTTAAACCCCATCCTCTCCGCTAGCCTTCGTGAAGGTTTATTCAACTCATTCGCCTGCCAAAACACCCTCCTCAATCCCAAGCCCCCTTTCTCTGGAAGATCGAGGGCATAATGCATCATAAGTCCGACAGCGTTCGACGTCACATGAGTACGTTGGAACGGCGGAAGAGTACAAATATACCCAATTTCTGTGGAAAGGTTGAATGCAGAAGAGTTGATGTAGGCCAAATGTCCGGCTACAGCGCCGTCTTCTCCCTCCAGACCGACAGTTGCAGATGCGGGTTTAGTCTTGTCTATGAGAAGAAAAAGCATCCACCCCGGTTCTTTTTGTACGAGGGGATAATAGAACGTAGAAAGAAATTCCTCTGTTGTGTCATATGGACCGACTGCGCCAAGGTACTTGAAAACCTCTGGATAAGGTCTTGCAGCCTTGACAAATGCTTCCATGTGCTTCGTGGTTGGCTTTCCTGCTAGTCAGTCGGATTTTCAGAGTGCCAAAGGTGTCCAAGATCTACCTCAAATGGTATCAACTTCACTCGATCATTTTCGAGCTTTGAAGGAACAGGAAAGCAAAAATTGAAATCGTAGCTCTCGGAGGCAGGTTGGGCAACCATGACGAGGGAATGGATGGAATACAAGGTCCTTTTGACCTGAATAAAACCCTGATCTTTGTTCATCAACTTCCATCGACCCGACGGAGCTCCGCATCCACCTAGATCACTGATTCTACGGATAAGATTATGTTATTTACAGGTCGAAGAGAGGTCCCAGGACACACAGTATGTCCTCATAGTGGAGGGCTCAGTGGGAAAACCTCATGTGGAGAGAGAAAAGAACCTTGTTCTCGACCATACAAACCGGCCAATGATGGGTTACATTTCAGATGCCAAGTACTTTCGACTACCCGAGTCAATTTGCTCCGGATTTCCTTGTTTCTTATATACAAATATTGTGTTTTTATTCTGCTCAGTCTTGAATTCACATTATGGAGAATTTTGCGCTACTAAAAAGGACCGTGGCCATTGTTTAGAAAGATGTGCTCTGGAGCGATCAGAAGTTGCCAGCTTTTCCAGATATATAAATCCACTACCTCTTTCCACTTTCACTTGTTTATCTTCAAGTCGATGTTTCTACCTCTGAATCAACCTAAACAAATAGCCCTTGCTTCCAGTACGCAAATCGAGCCTTCGTCAAGCTTGGTTTTCCATTCCCAGTATTGTACATGGAGAACGCGGCGCCTTTGAAGAAGAAGCCACTGCAGGATTATTTTCTCTGTTGAGCGATACGGTTTCAATCAGTTTAGAAGTTGTTCACCCACCCAGCTGGTGGAACAGATATCACAGATCCATCAAACCTTGCTGCTTCTTTCCACTGTCCAGTCGAGCCCTCTGAGTAGGAGAAGGCATACTCCATTGGCGTCGCTTCAACTCGTAACTTCACAGGGTCAGTATCATTCGATAACTGTATGTACTCTATCTGCAATATGTCATTGTGTGGTCAGAATTTGCGCTTGAGGTGATCAAAACACTGACGTTCGTGACAGTTGCATTTTCCGTTGTCAAAGCCCACGGTCCAACTTGTTGATTGAGTGTCACAGTCCTCACCACAACAAACCTTCCGCTCTTCCCATCAGGTGGTCCACTCACACCAATCTCGTTGTGCAACATATCACCATACAGAATCCCAATTCCAGCTTCTTCTGAGCTCGTTTTGGGCGATGGGAAATCAAGTTGCGTTTCAAAAGTTTCGTTATGTGAGGTCTGCTTTCGGAGGAACATAGCAGGTACATCTCGATCGCCAGGAGCATAGGCGTTTGGTTGTAATTCAAGAGCTCCACAAATGAGGCTGTGGAAGGGCGCGTAGGGTGTTCGGAGAGTATAGAAGGAGTAGTCAAGAGAATCGGAGGTGAAGTCATTGATATAAATGTTATCAGGATTTTTTGATGCGGAAGAGGGTGAGGATATGTCAGTGTCGTCATCGTGAAGATATACATCTTCAGACAGCGGTTTCCCCTTGTTAAACACAGGCCAACCATCGACCCAATCTACTGGGAACAAGAAAGTCTCCCTCCCGAGTTGTTCTCTGCTCAACCTCAACTGATCGTCAAGCCTACCTTGTGGCCTGACACCTAGCGCAACACCCCACCATTTCCCATCAGCAGCTTGCACGATATCTGCATGTCCAGTATTTTGGACACTCAAGTTTGCGTTTGCTCCATTGAACAAGATAGGATTGTTCGGGTTATTCTCCCAAGGACCAGAAGGGCCAACAGAGCTTCGTTGAATAGTAGCACGATGTAGGATGCCTGTTCCACCTTCAGCTATGAGAAGGTAGTATGTCGAGTCGATATAATAGATGTGAGGTCCCTCGGGCCGCGCAGCAGAGTTATGTTGAAGGGTACCATTGAAGATGATCTGTGCGGGAGTGAGGGACGTTCCTGTCCCGAGGTCGATTTTGGATTGGTAGATACCTGTTGTAAATGCTAAGACTTGAACGGAACTAGGAAGAGCTAGGGACGAACTATAAATTTTGTCGTGGTTGTTGTTGATACCTGACCAAGTAAGGTAAGTCTATCAAGAAAAATCAGAATAGACCAGGGAGTCGGAACAGAAATTGGAAAGGTTTTTACATCGCCATTGGTGTCCCAGAATATGTCACTGTCGTAACCAAGACTATCTAGACGAGGTAGTTTAATAGAAGGGCGCGAGAATTCAGTTCAAATGCTTGCTGAAGTATATGGGGTCACTCCATTCATTCGAAAAGATGTTGTTAGTCTTGATGTAGAAAGATCGAGGAAACAACCTGAGTTCAGCTGCAAGATAGTGAATTTCATGTATCACTCGACCTTAGCTCGAATGGGATGAACGTGGGATGAACTTACACGTATAAACAAAGCGAGTCGTCGATACCAGATAGAATGTCCCGCTATGATATCTCAGCGACGGTGCCCATACGCCTATATGAACATTCGACCTGATTTTAGTCAAATTGTCGGAGGGAAACGCACCAGCATCTGAGGGTGTGCCAAATAGTGGAAGCTGGGACTGCCTATTCAATCCATGTCCAATCAGCGTCCAGTTCAACAAATTCTTGCTATGATAGATCGGGTGGCCGGGGAAATATTCAAATGTTGACGTTGCAATAAAGTAGTCGGACCCAACGCGTAGAATACTAGGGTCTGGGTTCCATCCAGGTAAAATAGGGTTCTTGGGAGTTGCGGAAGCCAGCAGAGCAAAAAGGAATGTAACTAAGAAATTCATGCAGTCCCTGGAGAGTACTTGTCCGAATATCGTTTATATACATTTTTCGACACGAGGAGGTTTGGAAGTCAGTTGGCGACTTATCGGGCCGCTGTCCGGGTTAGAGCGTCCGCCTCAGGAACAGTAATTTTTGCTTCCTACTTTGTCATGACCGTTGATTCGACCACTTTTGAAGATGTTTATTGCTCCTCGCTTTGTATCTCATATGCATATTGGACATATGACAAGATACCTTCTCTTAATGAATACACTGCTTCATTGAGTCAGCTCAAGTGGATCATCAATTATGTTGATCACATTTCGAAGCAATGCACCAAATCAAAATGCGTGTAGTCCATTGTGCTCCAGGCTATAGAAGGACTGCAGGAAAGGACATGCCGGAGTACTGGTGATCTTCTTTCTGACTGCTGATAACTGCACAGACCTTACATCGTTTTCCACCTGTTGTTTTGAGTAGACATAGGAAAATGGTTTAATCTGCTTGTCGATTCACACACGAATGCAACTTCTTGAGTGGCCGAAATGACCTTGGGGGATAAGATTTCTCGGTGAGTATCTCAAAATGCTCATCTTTAGGTCTTCGGGTCGACAAACCGGAGCAAACTGTTTACAGTCAATTGGCCCAGTATGCCTTTTATAGAAATTAATGATCCGGCGCCGCCATGATGCATGAGCGGATCCATTGACACCTAATACCAGCATGTCACCAGCAGCTCAACCAACAAATGTGAAATTACTTCTTATTGGAAACTCATCCGTTGGAAAGTCTAGCCTTCTCTTACGGTTTTCAGACGAACAATGGCTGCCAGAGGACGAGAGCAGTGCAACAATTGGGGTCGATTTTCGTGTGAGGAGCCCTCACTAGGGCATGTTGCCTCGAAAGCTGATAGTCAGGATTTAGGTGCATAAGATGGAAGTGAAAGGAAAGAGAGTGAAATTAAGCATCTGGGTGATCATCCAATCTTGTTACCCAACGAAACGCTGGTCTCATTTCATCACCCCAGGACACAGCGGGGCAAGAAAGATTCCGAACAATCACATCTTCGTACTATCGTGGTGCTCAGGGCATCATACTAGGTGATCCCACTCAATTGTCCCTTCTTTGGAGCTGCAGTCTAACGTCGGCCATAAGTATATGACGTCTCGAATCGGGAAACCTTCGACGCCCTACCAAGATGGTATAGTGAGCTAGAAACTTACGTTTCGAGCTCTACTGTCAAGATCCTTGTAGGAAACAAAGTTGACAAAGTAGGTTTTGTGCATGTTTTCGTTCTGATGGTAGGATATTGATGCTCTGTTTTTGAAAGGAATATTCCCGCCAAGTCATGACTGCTGAGGGACGACAATTCGCTGAGCGAATGGGCTCCCTATTTATTGAGGCATCAGCAAAGACGGCTGTCGGAGTCACGGAGGTGTTCACGAAACTTGTAGAAAAGATCATGGACACACCAGAATTGTGGGGTAGCTCAACCGGAGGCCAGAGCACAAGTGGAGGCAACGGTGGAATGCCTGGGGGTGTGCAAGTGGTTGGACTTGCAGTTGATGATTCTGCACATAAAGATGGCGGCTGTGCATGTTAGAGTGTACTACGACAATTTCACTCTTCATGCATCACGGCCGAGGTGCGCAACAGTGAATAAGGCATGTGTTAGACCAACACATCATGCCTAATTAGCTATTAGCTGCCTTCGTTCCTAGCCAATAAGGTTCTATGACCATTTATTCGCACCTCCTTCATACTGACTGTATTGCATTATGCCTGGCTCTCGCCAATTTTATCTGCAATTATCTTGGGCTAGTACCATACGTCATCTTAGATTACTGCACGACCAGATGGAATCGCAATAGATTTTTCAACTAAAACAATTTACGCAATTGGCGTAGCCATCATATAATTTGCTTTATACTACATGATGAGGGGCACTATTTGTCGAGTCCTGCTCATCTACTTTGTGATCAAGGCTACTCGACCCAATTTGCGGAGCTCTATTCGACTGGGCCTCCATGAACGTTCTTGTGTCATTGAACCGTAGTGTGGAAAGCTGTACTGGATCCTGACCATCGTTGATATTCCCAGTACCCGCTGTCTCGCTGATCTTTGAGGGTTCATAGTACGTTTGTTGATTCATAAGTACCATGAAGCAGTTGCTATATCTGTTCACATGATGAGTAGTCGGCAAACAAGAAAAGCGCTTGAAAATACAGTTTTCCAATTATGTAGCCACTGAAATGGAATAATAAGTAAACAGAGATTTTTTGGCTGCTTGAAATGAGACTGACAGAGTGACATTAACATTGGTTTTCTGCAAGGGATGACACGTCTGAGCTTATCGAAATAATAAGCACGAATGAGAATGCCTTACTGGTTCTGCAACAGGTGGAATGAAGAACGTAAGAACGAGTGCAATTGCCACTATGGCTGCATTAAACATGATGAGTACTTCCGCAAATTGTCAGTCAGTCTTAAGCTTAATCACCAGTGATAGCATTTGTTTCAAATGTCAACAACAGGATACGCTTCAGAAGGACCATTGTAGAATGGCCTGATTTCTCTTTTCGAAGTCCTTTGAGCTTTCAGAACAAAGATGAGTCTAACAGATCGGGTGGATGAGGATGTTGCTCGATGCAGCGTACCAGATAAGCCATCGAACAAGCGATTATGATGTCCGTGACAGCACTCGCAAACAACCACAGCTAGGTCACTGGATCAGATACACGACTCGCATAAATTTTGAATACTGACCTCTTCAACAGGCTTATCTTTTCTGGCGGTAGCAGGATCCTTAACCGTACCCTGTAGCTTGTCAGTAGATATGAAATATCAGAGAGGATAGTCATTCACATAAATTCCAACAAATAGCCCACTGACACACGCAACGAACGCGAGCTGTATGTTAGTGGATCAACCTTTCTAGCTCGAGACGAATGTTGAAGGAAACTTGCAAAGGCTGCGAGTCCTGGTATGACTCTCCATCTTCCAAGTCTCCACACCCTCCAGCAGTATACGATCTGCACTGTGAACATTATCATAGCGTCGAAGAATGGCCCGTTGACGAGCGCATAATTGAAGTGGAAAAATGAGGTGAAGTCGTTGAAGTGGTAAACAAACCAATAGAAAAGGTCGTCCATCACCAGCACACTTTGAATGGTGTCAAGTAAGAACATGAAATGCACTAGGAATGTACTTGAGTAGGATCCACAGCACATAATGCATTGTCACACGTACCCACGGCTTTAAGCCACTTCTGGTCTCGCTTGGAGTGATTGAGATATATGACTTGAATAAGAATGAGAAAAGGAATATTGCCAATTCGAAAAGCGTACAGTATTGCATTACCAGTATTCCATAGAAGAACCAGTTGAGGACAATGCCGATCATCTGAGAATGCGTATGAGCACTGGTGAACCTAGAAGGATCGTTTGTTGGACTCACCGACGGTCCCATGCTTAATGATACATGGTTTCAGCAACTCATTTCTATATTTTCAATGTAGCTTACATCAATGTCGCATTGGCCGGTAGTGGTGCAGGGGTAGACGCCATATGTGCCCTGTCGACAGGTGGGAGTGGGTGGTTGGAACGAAACCACAATTTATCCCAGAGACTCGATTTTTAACCGCATGCACTACTGGGTCCGTGCGTTAGACAACCCACTCCATTTTCTGTCGTGGGCTGAAACGGATCGATTGATGCACTACCGCCCTTATCGGGGTGTGCCTCAATTGATCCAGCTCAATACCAATCTGTATGTTTCTAATTCCGTGTGATCATTGCCATTGAATTCTTGCTGCTGACGATTACACCTATGGGAATTTGCGTCGATCTCCTTGTTAACATGTAGTGGGAAAAGAAACCAGAGCCCCACATTACTCAGTCAATTTTCGTAAATCCATTTTCTTAATCAAGGTGGCCACCTGGAACTATGATGCCAAGTCATCAAATTTGGCCTGCTGTCACGTTCTGCTCTTCCACTACGGCGAGCCGGAACGATTTCTAGTCTCGCCAAGTTATTTGTAGAATGACTGCCGTTGTCAAATTTTGCTCATGCCAGATAAACTACGGAAGAACAGGGTGACGTAAGCAACATTTTTAAGTATCAGGATGGAACTGAATTGGGCAATAAGGGGCTTCATAAGCATGGAAACGTCAGGTACCCATGTAGGTTCACGACACCACAGATACTACTCTAAGCCATAGCATTCGGGAGAGTTAAGAGCATTTAAATGTCAAATTAAAATCAGTCCCCAAACGTATCTCGGCAACAAAGAGCTATTTTTTTCAACAATTTATGTAGTGGTACTTGCATAGAGAATGTTTTTTAACAGAAAAAATGTAGATATCTTTTGATGCAACTACTTCCAAGTAGAGAACCATTTCATAACTACATACATCACCTACTATCTATTCTTCCCTGCATGGCCATCCACTGCATCCAAAGTTCTCTGATATTCCATCAAGAATGTAATGATGATGCAGAAATTGGCATCGAACTGATGCTCTTGAGGTTGGCTGGGTGATTGGCTGGGTGATTGGCTGTAGCTGACTCACTGGCTGGATCACTGAACTATAGAGTAGAGCTTTTATGCTACTTGTAACTAGTAAGATATTATGAGTCAAAGAAGAAAGAATAAATGTTATGACTCTAGTTCCTTATGCTTAATCTATCATGTATTCCCTTCTTTACTCCACACTCATCCTTAAGCCCCAACTCCAAGGTTGTAACCTGAGTTGGTACCTACCACAGACTGTGTTTGAGCGCCATGTAACAAATTTTTAGAGTAATAAAAAAAGATAATAGTTTGATACTACATATCTGGATATGAAGACCAACGCTAAAATCAAAACTATTATAAGCATATCCACACCCACCCTCGACACACCCTACTTCCACAAGAACACTTCCTCATACCCTCTGAAGGCCTCGGTTGATCATCAGTATGACTTGGATCATAATCAAGAGTGAGCTCTGTACCACTCTTGATGAATTCGTTAGCTACCAGAGTAATATATGGCTGATTTGTCTGCAATTTGAGATGAGCACAGAGAAAGAAATTGATAGAAAATGCTGACGGCTGGGATGGTGTCGTAAACAGCAAGGTATACACTAAGATTTGGGCTGCATGAATGACTGAGATTGTCAGCTGCCTAATCTAGAAGTTAGGGTCACTGAGAAGCATACTTGATAAAACGAGTCCAATTTCCTGGAAAAAAGATTGAAATCGGAATTCAAAGGTCGCAGACGAGTTAAAACCATACCACAAAACTCTGCATCAACACTGAACTTCCCTTTGGTCCCACCATCTTCAGCATTTTCCTGTCCATCCAAGTCAAAAATATACCCTCCTTCACGATTCAAAGCTTCTTCTCTTGTTCTGTCAAGGATGATCTCTGAATTGACCAATTGACGGCCAAGTAGTTCACTCACATCAATCTCCTAGATTATAAAGCAGATTTTAAATTGGTGATATCAAATATGCCAGTCAACCTACCCTGAATACATTCCCAGGACCTTTCCACGCACGATATCAATAGATGCACGGACGCCCCAGCCCTTCCCTTGAGTCTTAAAGATCTCGAGGGGAACATCACGAGGTCTCTGAGAAATGCGATTGACACAGTTTGAGTTGCAGCTACAGGCCTAGTCCAGCAAAAACTGATCAAGCAGAAAAATCAAAGGAGAGAACCACATGTTCGACTTACTGCATTGCACTCTATCACCTCAGCGCCTCTTGATGTCCTGAATGCAAACAAACCCTAGGGATATGAGTTGATCACTTCGATGAATAATAAGCAGGCACATACCGAGTCTTTATAGGCGAATGCCTTATTACCGTTCCTATTCACGACCTCAGAATCACTTTGACATTCACAGTTGCAAGGTGAGTCACATCGTCTGCATACACAGCCGATCTGAAAGTCTTGGCTAGGCGCCTCCATGCCATTTGTACTATACAAGCAATCAGCACTCGGGCCAGTTGATTACACAGAATGCCAACGGCGGGACTGACTAGACATATCCTCTCTCAATATAATGGAAATCAGAAGAAAGCTTAGGCACTTCTTCATCGTCTACTTCATTGACAAAAGATATTGGAGCGGCACCAGTCGCCTTGGCAGACTTCGTCCACTCACCGGACAATTGCGATCGTAGTGAGGAACTTCAAGAATTAGCTTTTAGTTTCAGTAGCAAAGGTGGAGATAGCAACCTAGTAGGCATTGGTCCGGGAATCTTTGGTCGCCGACGACTAGTTGACTGCCGTAGACTGCGTTGAGTTTGTCCTGTCGATATGGACTGACCATGTGGATACAAATCAGGGTCCAATTTGGCATCAAGAAGTTCGCGCATCTCCTCCTCAAGCTTGGGCTTGTATTTTTCTCTTGCCTTTAATTTTTCATCAAATGCTTGTGCACGCAGACACGTTGGGAAATTGTGGATGTCAATGCCAGCGAAACTGTTTAATTCAATGTCGATCGATTCGTGCGCGAGTTTTTGGCGCCGTCGACTTTGAAGTCGTTCCCAGCCTCGAAGCGCCGCAGGGGGCAAATCTTGCCATGTTTGCGTTGTTCCATCAGGATTTTGCCAACCATCCCAATCAATCTACAGATTCAGTGTCGAGTTGTATTATTGAAAATGGAATACAAGTACCTCGTATCTATACCAGCTACTGTCAGTGCTAGTCTAAGGTTTGAGGTAGCAAGAATACATGCCTGATCCTTCCATCAAACGTTACTTCTTCTGAGACTACCTCGTAACCCCAAAGTTCATCCTCCATGCCCTGCCCTCCCTGAGGTTGTGGTGATGGCGAGTTTTGGAATAGCTTATTCCAAAGTCCAGCCCTATCAGGGCACTTGGACCTACACACACAATTAGCTTGAATGAACATCATATCAAGGGCGAATTGAAATGACATAGTGAGCGAAGTTCTGTTTTTTTTCGGTAAAGGGCACACTGAATTTCAACCAATGTCACATTACATTTAAATCACACGGTGGAGACAAATGTCACGGTGTACAAACAGCTGTCAACTGCTCAGTAAGTATAGTGTCAACTGTCACACTTTGTTATTAGTTGATACCACATATGATCTACTCCAGCTGCAATGTTTCAAGTTATCACCATACAAACCCTATTATTTTCACTATACTATGTTAGGGGAGGCAACTTTTATCTCCATTGACTCTTCACCATCTTTCTTGTTATCAGTGTTATCAGCGTTACTCGCCTCAATTTGTGAGGCTCCAGTTGACCGGGCCTCCATGAATGTTTTTGAGTCATTGAACCGTATGGTGGAAAGCTGCATTGAAGTTGAACTCTGACCATCACTGGCATTTCCGGCTCCCAGTGTGCTTATTGTCCCTCTGATTGGGGAGGTCTCCCAATATGTTCGTTGATTGAGGAGTACCATGAAACAGTTGCTATACCTGTACGAAGAACGGTGGTGAATAGTTATCAAGTAAAAAAAGTGCTTGAAAATACAATTTTCCAATTATGTAGCCACTGAATGGAAGAGGTGAGTAATAAGTGAGTAATAAGTAAGTATGATCTTCTGGTTGATGGGAAATAGACTTACAGGGTCACATTAACATTGGTCTTCTGTAAGGAATATTCATCTGAGCTTATCAAAAGAATAAACAAGAACGAGGATGTCTTACTGGTTCTTTAACAGACGGAATGAAGAACGTCAGAACGAGTGCAATTGCAATTACGGCTGCATAAAACGTTATTCGTATCACCAAAATAAACAAACTTTAGCTTATTTACCAGTAACAGCATTTGTTTCCAGCGTCAATAACAGGATACGCTTCAGCAGGACCATTGTAGAACGGGTTGACTTCCCCTTTTGAAGTCTCAAGAGCTTTCGGAATGCGATGAGCACAACCGATCAGATGGAACAGGATGGTTATTATAACACACCAGAAAAGTCATAGAACATGCGATATAGATATCAACGACAGCACTTAACAACAGCCACAACTAGGTCACTCCGTTAGATACATTATCCACATGAATGTCAAGTACCGACCTCTTCAACAGGCTTATCTTTTCTAGCCGTCGCGGGGTCCACGATCACACTCTATGGTCTGTCAGTACAAATTAATAATGGAGAGAAGAAATTTACATAAATGCCGACAAATACCCCACCGACGCACGCAATGAAAGCAAGCTATACACGCGCAGATTAACCTAGCTATTTTAGAGACCAGTGTTGAGAGAAACTTGCCACGACTGCGACTGCTGGTAGGAATCTCCAATGTCCAAGTTTCCACACCCTCCAGCAGTATACAGTCTGCACTGTGAACATGATGATAGCATCGAAGAATGGGCCGTCGACGACCGCATAATTGAAGTGGCTCAACGAGCTGTAGTCGTTGAAATGATAAACAAACCAATAGAAAAGGTCGTCCATCACCAGCACACTTTGGACGGTGTCAAGCAGGAATATGAAATGTACTATGTATTTCAAAAGGGTAAGAAATCAGGTTGTACCGCTTTTATACGTACCTGCTGCTTGAAGCCACTTCCGTTCTGTCTTCGACGAGTGATTAAGATATATGACTTGAATAAAATTGAGAAAAGAGGTGACATGTTGTGCGTGCAAACTGAAGCGTACAGTATTGCATTACCAGGATGCCATAGAAGAACCAGTTGAGGACGATACCAATAAGCTATGAATTGATATAACTACGGGCAGGCCCAGAAGTCGGCGCATGCGCTCTCACCGATGGTCCCAAGCTTGACGTATATCGGTTCAGTAATGCACTTTTTCTGTTTCTAATGCAGCTTACATTAATGGTGCATTGGCTGGTAGTGGTGCAGGAGTAGACGCCATTTGTGCTCTAATTGACAAGAGAGATGGATGACTAGAACGAATATCAACTTCAATTTATCCCAGCAACAGGATCCTCAACCTTGGGTCGGTGAATCAACAGCCCGCTGATACTTAATCGAACCGATTATCGAATCACCGCTCTCGCCGGACTGGTTCGGCTCTGAACAGTCTTTTTTTTTCTGTACAGCTCTATTTAGTACAACTTTTTACACGGCTTGGCTGCAGAAAACTAATGTCTATCGAGTGATCAGTCCGGCCTGGGGTCTTTCGACGACGTCGGTCTTTTCCCTTAGTCAACCGCCATTTTCATTTGCGAAGTTCACCTCCTTTCACATCGTGAATGTCGTGGACTGGTTTCTATCATCAAAGTTGTATACGACTGTTTTCAGCACTCTGTCTGTGGCCTCCAGGCGCCTGATTCTTGATATGAGTACTGCCATGCCCAAGCTTCCTGACGATTGTTGATAAGAGAGCTGCATGATTCACATTGGCAGCTCCAATCAAAGACAAATATCACCTGCCCAGATTCCATGGCAAAAGACAGTACAGACATCAGATGGGATTGAATGAACAGATACATTCAATACAGTACCGCGAATGCTGAGGGTACAATACAGTACGCTACGCATAGTCTAGAGGTGTAACAAACGAGACATGTACATGATAGGCTCAATGCAGTTTTCCAACGCAGGATTGCATCGCAATGATGTAAACGAGACAGTGAAATATGATACATGTCATAGGACAGATCTGAGAAGCATGATGCAGCATGATGTGGGTTGGGAAGATTCTGGAGCTGATTTGGCGTATTTCTCAGCGTCCTATAACTTTTGGCTATGTCAAGATATGATGTTTTCACTTCAAGTGATCTTCGGGAACTGTTTGATCAATTATGAGATATCGTGTATGAACTCGAGTTCAGGGATCTGACTGATTCGAGATGCTGTCCTCTTATGTTTTTTTTCAAGCTAAGAGCAAACTGAAAATATTAACAGCGCGACTGTATTTATGGGTTCAAGATGCCCTAAATGAGATAGTAGACAATAAGTGAGGAAGGTAGCACTTTGGGGTGGATTTGAGCTGGGAAAACGAGATAGAAAAAAGAAATAGAATCAGTAAAATCTATTACCCTTTGTAGTTGTTGGAAGGAACCGATCCACTCTCAAGACATAGGGACGAAGGATGCGGGTGTAGTAAATTACTCCATAGCCATGACACAGCAGCATGGAGGATGAGTTAATCACTCTAAGTTGAACAGCGGAGGTACTGGTACTTAGAAGGGAGTGGGGAACCATACGTAGATATATATTGCCGATAACTTACAATACTTCGTATATTACAGCCCATAAACTTTTAGGTAACTTAAAATACAAGTCGTCATCTGTAAAAGCGACGTCTGAGTCCATAAACTTTTAGTAGCAAATGCTAGTGGTGCACAAGTATAGGACGACAAAGAATGGTTTTATTGCCACCTGGATTTACTACAGGGAAAAGCTCGGTGACCGGAAAGTTAAGCGTTACCAGGAAGAGTTATCAGATCATGACTAAAAATGTCAATCGAGGACTGGTCCATCAAAACAATGAATTCAACAATGAACTAACAATGAACTGCATAGCCGACCTTGGAATGTTTGTGCCAATCCTTACCACCTTCGGCATCTTAAATCGACGAGGACATGTTCACTGCTCAACAACCCTTCACATACAAAATATGCACATAGTGGCAAAACCAACATCTAGCTGTCTGTCGATTTGAACACCAATTCTGACACGCTACCAGCAGGATTCACCAACAAAAAGTCCCATAGGGAACACAATCATAGATTCCAGGACGGATGATCAACACATGAGTGTTGTACCAGATGATGCGTCTCACACATGGGCTTGAACTAATCTTCTGTTCTTCCTGCGATTTCGAACAGATAGGCGGTACATGTTTGCCAGTGCATACATAATTTCATACACTTGGACCACTACGATTATAATCTCCGGATATACCCAACGAGATGAGTTGCATTCTCTCATAAAAGTAACCGAACGCCTGCACAAATGCTCAAAATAAAGTAACCAGAATGCGATTTCTTAGACTGTCTCTTATCCGGTGAACCCGACCGTGAATGATTGCTGACGATTTGATCGGTCAACATGTGAACGTGAAATACTGACAGCAGCTCTGGCAGATTGAGCTGTTGTCAGGCAGCGCTGATTGGAGAAAGGGCATGGGTTCCTGATTTTCGTACATATGACAATGTACATGATCTGGTTCGAAAAACTCGCAAGTCGGCATCGGGATCCAAGTCCTAACCCAACAACTAGAAACTAGATTCGGTGGTCGACTCGGTGAGTCTAGAAGCATCTGGTAGTTAAGGATCAGAAGATGCTTTTACTTCTCACACTAGCCTTAGAATCCGTTTAATTTTAGCAATTCTCATAGTTAGGAATTTTTAGGAACCTGAGGGTGGTTACTCCCTTGTCTGATAGATGTCTGTCTGTATCAATAGTGGAGTTGTCTAGCATCTCTGTCTGCCATGTGTATACAAGTCAGGCTGCCCTTTTGAGGTATACAGTTAGGAGTCAGGATCAATCGTGGGAAGATGCAGTAAGCATTTGCTAATTTTTCGAGGCTGCCGTCACAAAGCACCGAACCAATAATTCTTAACTTCCATTCAATCACCGAGAATGGGTGCATACTACGACGAGATAGAGATTGAAGACATGATGTGGGATCCCGAAAAGCGAGTATACCATTACCCATGCCCTTGCGGAGATCGCTTCGAAATATCGCGAAATCAGCTTGCCAACTACGAGGACACTGCGACATGTCCAAGCTGTAGTTTGATTATCCGAGTCATCTATGATCCTGTAAGTAATTCATGATCTACTCGCGAGTTTCCGTACTCAAGGACTATGTGCAGTTGGATTATGAAGACGATGATGATGTAGAAGACGAAGATGACGTGTCTACAGAGGAGGAGGAGGAAGAGAGCCATGAATCCGAAAGTGATGAGTTTGAGGATGCGCTCGAGAAACTTGATATCAAGGATGATATTCTTCCGATTGCTGTTTGAAGATCAGTGACATGGGGTCATCAAATAGCTGGCCAATATCCTTTCGTGCTAGCACCATCGGGACGATAACCCATCAGCCATCCTCTATCACCCCATTCCATGCCGATCACCGTCTTCCAATTGTCGTCATCGTAAGTCCAAGTTTCTCTTAGAATCAAGGATCGGTATCCACTAATTGGGATCACCTTGTCCGTCAGCTGCATACCAGTCATTGAACTACTATTCCTCGAGCTGAAAGCTTCCTCGAACTGAAAGCTTCCTCTGACATGTATCTTGTGTTTCTCGGCAACTGGAAACTGGGATGGGTGCGAAGATGAGTGTGACCGCAGCAAAAAGGTGAAAAGATGTCGTAAAATATATTGTCTGATGGAACAGAGATACATTACTACCTTGGGCATAGGAGATTCACTATGAAATGTATATAACAAAGAGTCATGAACCATCCCTACTTTGCCTTCAATTTACACCTTTGATAAGCGCGCCCTTTTTTTTTTGTTTGTGGTGATAATCATTCCAGGCGTGGGAGAGGAAGAGGAGACGCGGATTATGTCCCCCCAAATCGAGGAGCAACAACCACAGAACTATCCTGGCTAGGTAAAGAATAAAGAAACCAAACACGACCAGATGGTCCACAAACCATCCTCCGACTCTCGACTCCTTTCCAATCTACTAACCCACGAAAAAGACTACACCAAACAACTCTCCAATCTGTTCAACTCGTCCTATGCGTCCCTAGCTTCATTATCCGCCTATGCAGCCGCAACAGGTCAACCTATCTCGAGCGTCATCACTTGCGTTGCCGGTCATTTTTCGAGCGCGGATGATGCGTTGCGTCGTTACAAGTCTGCCATCGAAGCTTGGTGTGAGCAGCTCAAGACGTTGAAAGATATGGAAACGGAAGTTTTGACTATCATTCGAGATCGGGAAATACTGTGCGTTTTTTAAATCTTTGTTTTATTTCATTCCTCATATGTTTTCCTTTAGCATCACTCGTTTGCTCAAGGCATCTAAAAATGAGAAGCCTCCAAAGGACAAAAACAAGTACATGTCCCGTCGAAATTCCATCATGGGCCAACGTACCTCCTCCTTATCTTCCCTGTCTCTCTCTCTCTCCCTCTCCCACTCCCATCATCCCCATACTTCTTCCAACAACACTTTTCTTCCCGCCTCCGCCAAACTTGCTGCAGCACAAGCCGAACTCCAAGCATGCGAATCCCATCTCGCCAAGAAAGAAAAAGAATTGCAAGTCGCTCGCACGACAGCCCTTCGCGATGGTCTATGCATTCGTTGTAATGCACTCGTAGAATGTGGTATAGCATGGGCAGAGGCAGGCAAAGACGCTCTGCACGTTACAGAAAGCCTCCTTATCGCGTCAGGTCCGTAACCAAATTTGATGTGGCCTTTATATCAATTCTTTTTTTTTCTCGTGCTAAAAATGCAAGTTAGGAGATTCTCTCGAGTCTCAAATTTTTCCGGAACCCTATGTAACCCCACGAACAACTTCTCCTCCTCTTCCTGCTCATCCTCCTGCTCATCCTCCCCATTATCACCATCATAAAGCACTGCCTCCTCACATACGATCTGAGACAGCGTCTTCCCGTGGCGGTCATCTGTCTTCAGATTTGTCATCGATTGGTCCATCTCAGTCTGCTTCTCAAGTGAACGCTCTAGTGGACCAGTCTAGTACAGTTACACCATCAGTCATTCCCAACGCACCTCAGCCAATACTCGGTGCAAACGGGAGCGACATCTTTCATCACGAACAATTATTATCTGTAACTGTTACAGATCCTGTTACCAGACCCAACTCCACCCCTCCTCTTGCTCCTCCCATTCGCTCTTCCTCACCCTTGGCTTCTAGCATTCATCGCTCAAACAGCATGACCCACTCCCCAAGACCTGTCACTTACGATACTAGTGAGATCAAGGTTCCCCCAGCTCACTCCATCCGTGATGGTATGGTGCCCATTGTGGCTGGCGCAGTGCTTGGCACGCCGGAGCCTCAGGACATTGACAGTGGGTACATTACTCCTGTCTCAAACAACAAGGGCTCAAACTTGGCTCTGGAAGCTCCAACAGAGCATCCAGTTACACAAACAGGCAAAGATTCCAAAGTTGAGAATGATGTCAGAGGTTCAGATCTCTCCGGGGAACTGAGGCCAGTTCAGGAGGGAAAACTACTGGTCATCGAAAACACCCGCTTTCATCAAGTACCCCCACCCGTCCCGGGACCCTCTGGTGTAGAGCTGCTGATGACCGAGGGGGCTACTGAAGTGCCTGGCCCTACTTCTGCTCCTATTACCCCTTCCGTCGCGGATGAACCACCTCGTCAAGGCGTTTCTATTGTTCGAGAGGTTCGACAGGAATTCGAACCTCCTAATGAACCGCCCCCCAGTGTTCTTTTGTCTGTTCCTGCAGGAGAACCACGAACGCCAAAGAAATCGACAAAGAATACCAGCTCTCCATCCCCGCAAAAATCTGGGTTTTTGGATAGTTTGAAAAAAGTGTTCCATGGTGGTAGTGGCCATCGCGAGTCCAGTCCAACACCCCAGGAAAAGACACGGGAAAAGGAGAGAGAGAAGAAAAGGGAGAAAGCGAGAGAACGTGAAGTGAGGCGTGAGGAGCGACTACGCGAACAAGAAGAAAGAAGAGAAGAACATGAACGAGAGAAGCAAGAGAAAGCCAAGGAAAAGAAAAATCAAAAGTTGGCTAGAGAGCACGATCGAGAGATGAGATTGCTCGCCCCGTCTTCGTCCTCAGAGGACGATGAACCGATTGTTGACGACGATAGGTACCGTAAGAAGAAGAAAGAAGGAGAAGGAGAAGCGCGTACGAGCAAGTTTGTGGTGGGGAAGAAGAAGCAGAAGAAAACTGAAAAAGAGGGGATGTCGCTCAGTGCTTCCGAGTCGCGGAAGGATAGAGATTCTGATGAACCTAGCTGGACAGCTGATGGTTTTCTCATGAGGAAGAATACGGAACTAGAGAAGAATTTGAAGGGAGGGATATTGGAAGCCAAGCGTGGTGAACAACGTGCTCACGAACCTGGTTCGAGGCGTTCTTCTTCTGTTGTTGGCATGGCTATGGAGGATAGACGAGTGGGTGGTGATGTGTCGGTCCAACGGAGTGCATTTATCGTTGAACGTGGCGCGAAATGCACTCAGAGTTTGAGGGTTTCTCCCTTTTTACAGAGTTCGTCGGTAGGAATACCATCGTCGTCCGTTCCTCAGGCTCCTCCTCCTCCTCCTCGTCTGCATGATACACGATTTCGAGAAGAACTCAATAGTCAGAATGGAACGACATCACCCAAGCGGCGTGTGCTGGTGGATAGTGGCCAGAGAAATGCGAGCGATACACCTTTGGATGCTGCTTCTGCTGTTGTTTTCCCGGCTATAGGGGTAACAGCTGCTGTGGCTCGTAGATCGTCCAAGAAGCAGTCTGTCATGCCATCGACTGTTGGAGGCGAAGGTGGAAAACCTATCTCGGCCCTGAATAAAGCCACGGCTCCAGCAGGAATGAGCACTGGGTTGGGTGATAAGAGGGGATCTGTCGGTACGAGTGTGCTGACGCCTCATGCTCGTATGGTTGGTGGAACCCATCGAAGAGCGGTGAGTGTTGATTATGGTCCACCGGGTCGAGTTTCTGCGCCTGCAGTGTCGCGAGGATCAGAGAGAGGAAGCTTGATGAGTATTGTGGATGATGTGACGAGAAGTAATAGACGGGCTTGGGATATTGGGTTGGTGGAGAGAGGTAGGGTGGATGATGATGATGATGTGCAGCGTCGTCGTCTGTTGCCGGAGCCAGGTTCTTCTGGGGTTGGTGGACGTGATGCGAGAATGGGTCTAGGTGGTGTTTGGGCTCCGGCAAAGATTGTATCCTCTCCTGGAAAGGCAGAGTCACGACCACTGAAGAGTGCGCTTAGGATGAACGAGTCGCCTTTGCCACGTGCAGGAAAGATGAGTGGGTTAGCGCCTCCTGTGGGCCGAGTGCGACGTGACGAGGACGAGGATCGTGATTGTGATTCTGCTTCGACCTCGTCGTCGTATGAGACTGGACATGAAGATTTTGATGATGAGCCAAGACCTGAATATGGATCTCCTCCGGTTGGTGAGCAGGTTTCTCCGTTGTTGAAACGGAAGAGTGTGCGTGTATCGTTGAAGAAGAGTGTTGCATGGGATGATGATAGCAGCGATGATGCGTATGAGCAAGCGAAATTGTCGTTGTTGAAAGCGACGAGAAAGGAGAAGCGAGCGTATGAGTAGATAATTTATTCGAGTAGTTTTTTATTCAAAGATAATTTATTCGAGTAGTTTTTTTATTCAAAGGTTATTTAATTTAAAGATAATTTAAGTTTTTTTATTCAAAGGTTATTCGAGTTTTTTAATTTAAAGGTTATTTAGTTTTTTAATTTAAATTATTTTTAAATTAATCTCATAATTTAAATTCAACAGTAAATTAATTTATTAAAAAGAGTATAATCCCAATAATAATAAAAATAATAAATACAAAAGAGTATAATTCTTCAAATAAATTCAAAGATAATTTAAATTCAACAGTAAATTATTAAAAAGTGTATAATCTTCAGTGGCATGATTTTAAAATAAAATAAAATAAAAAACTTCAGTGGCTGACTGATAATCGAGCTGACTAATGATGATCTGAAGACGCCTTTATATCTTGCGTCTTGTTTTTCTGATTGACGCGTGTGTGTATGGCTGAACCAGAGTCGAGAAATTCTCCTTCTGCGGGTGGTGGTGGTGGTGGTGGTGGTGGTGAGGATATGAAGGAAGATATGAATGCTCCTATCAATATCAAGGTGAGTGTTGAGTTTCATTTCCTTGTGTCAATTCCTTGTGTTGGTTCGAGTGTCAATTCCTTGTTTATAATTTCTCGTGTCAATTCCTTTATAATTTATCATAATACTTGATCTACACAGGTCGTGACATCTCAAGGCGACGAAACGTATTTCAAAATCAAAAGGAGCACCAAGCTGAGTAAACTGCAGGGCGCATATGCAAACAAGGTTGGGAAAGACGTGAACAGTATCAGGTTGGTGAGAATGCGATAATTTCTTGTTTGCATCTTTCACCGGTGTAGGTTTCTGTATGATGGGACTAGGATCAATGATGACGATACACCTGCGAATCTGGAGATGGAGGATAACGGTGTGTCTTTCTTTCTTTCTTGCGAATGAGAGCTGATGAATGGCAGACACGATTGACGTGATGGTTGAACGTAGGTCAGGACCCACTGTCGCTTGTGCAGTTACTCATGTTTCTTTTCGCTGCTGTCGTCAGAGGTGGGAGGGTCGTGAAATTCCAGTGCAATATATATATATTTTTTCTTGAACATTTGCTATATTACCATACATGGGAATGTTGGACTTGCATGCCCTCCTCCGACTCTGATGCGGAATTTGTGGCGAGGATTGGGGGACGTTCTGCGACGGCGCGGTCTGTGCGCATTGTCGGGCTGCATGGGCCCGAGCGTCGTGCGCTGCCTGTTGTGGACGCGCCGTTCAGCCGGCCGACGTTCAACGCAGTGAACGTGGACCTCGGCAAACACGTCGCCAGCCCGTCTGCGCTCGCCCGGCTGTACTTTTTTGTGTTCCCCGTGCTGGCATTTGCGCATGTGCCTCTGCAGACGTTTTTGGACTTTAATGCGGTGTACATTCTCATCCAGTGAGTCTCTGCCGCTCTCCCCAAGATGCCAGCTAATGTCTGCCAGAGTCTCGAAATACCCCAGTCCAGGCTCGGGCAGAAACTGGGAGCTGGCTGCTGCCGCGTATGTTGCGTGCTGGCTGGCGTGGATCGTGTGTGTGTTTCTGCTGTACGAGCTCGCCTACTCGTTCATCCGCCGGTGGCGTGTCAGTGAGTGTCCTGCCTTCTCCAAGTCTGCAGCACGCTCATTGTGCAGGACGCCCGCTGATTATGCCCATCTACCTCTCTGCCCCTGCCCACACCTTTGTCTCCCTCACCTCCTACCCCAACTTCCGCTTCCTGCTCCATCTGCGTCTCCAGGCCTGGTTCGGCGAGCACGGCTGCATCCGAGACGGCCTTGCAGAGTCCTTCTACTGGTACTCCCAGAACCTGCCAACCGTCGCCCTTCTCCTCCCCCGCGCTGCCCTCTCCCTCGCCCTCCTCTTCGCCTTCTCTGCCCCCGCTCCTGGCCCCCGCAACCGAGACGCCACCTTTTTCACACCCAACCAGGGCTCCCTCAACGCCTATGCCAGGGGCATCTTGATCGCCAACACCCTCTGGACCGCATGGCGCATCCTTCTCCTCCTCCTCAGCTGGTTCGGTCTCTGGATCATCAGTGCCCAGGGCTGCGCTGGTCTATGTGGTCCGCGATACAGGTGGGAAGAAGAAGATAACGACAAGACACGCTCCTCCGTCTACTCTGATGACATAGACGCCCTTCCCTGGGCCTGGAAGGAATGCACCCGTCTCAGGATCCAGGACACCTTCCAGCTGTGCTCTACAAAACCCAGATGGGGCCGTACCTCACTTTCCTCCTGGTCAAAGGAAAAGGGAAACCATCCTGTATTGGCCTCTATCGGAATTCCCAGGTCTCCCGCTCCTGCCCGCCATCATCGAACGTTCGCCGATGACGTGTTCGAGAGCTCTAGCGATGGTCATGATAACAACGGTGACGACGGGGAGGAGATTCAACTCAGGCGTCGACTGTCCGATAGGGGCATCGGATCGTCCACCTATCCTTTCCGCCAGCAAGGTTCAGCTCATGTTTCCAGCCAGGACACGGTCCCTTTCCCACCTTCGCTTACCAAAAGCAAAAGCAAACACACGACTGTGACCACTTCCTCCGAGTCTACATCTACATCTACCTCTGGAAGTACAGAAAATGATAGCAGCGACAGGCCTGAAGAACAAGAAGAGAGCGAGGAACATTCAACGGGGCGCGGTTCCAACTCGATGTCGAGTCTTGGTTACCCCATTTCTCCCTCCCGTCGCTACCCCTTTGGACTCCGCCACCCTGCAAGACGAGGCAACAGCACGTCTTCTCGCTCACATCAATCTCGATCTGGCGTCTCTCAGTCTACGGGTAATCAGCTTTCCACCGAGCCTCCTTCCTCTTCTTCCTCCTCTGATCATCCCTCGGCGAGTCCAACCGATGAAGATCGTCCTCGTGCGAGTCCTAGCCAGAGCAGCAACAGCAGTATTCCCATGCCTCCTCGTCATCCGAATCCCCAAATCCGAACGAGGGCGCCTTCTGTTGTCCCTATTCCTGTTTCTCTCCCTACGTTGAGGGCGAACAGTGGTTCATTGCCTGGTGTCGGTGCAGAGTTGGTGCAGGATGATGCAGAGAGTGTTTCTTCTTCTTCTAACAGTGATTTTGTTGTCAATGACGACGAGCAACAAGATGAAGTCGGTCTTTTGAGTCCTGGAGCTAGTAACACCCACCTTGCTGTACCTGGTTCAGAAGGAGGAGGAGGAGAATCAGGATCTGCTTCGCTGTCGTCAAGGTCAAGGTCAAGAACCGGTTCTTCTTCGACACGATCACGTTCATCTGTGCCTGTCGTCCGAACCCGAACCCGAACTCGATCTCGCGTGAGTTCGCTTGGTGCTGCGGTACGATCGCAAGCGCAAACGTTGCTGAAGCGAGTTTCGTCTGCGACGAGTCTTGGTGTGGTGGTGGGTGGTGGTGGTGGTAGTGGTAGTGGTGGAATGGGAATGCCGCGATCGAGGATGAATTCGAGTATGGTGAGGTTGGAAGAGGAAGTTGGTTCTTCTCATCATGATGTACCTGAAGTACTGTCATCTGGGAGGAGTATGCGAGATGATTCGGTTGTGGCTGCTGCTGCTGCTACTTCTTTGACGACGACGACGATGACGACGGAGCGGGAATCGTCACATAGTGATGTATTTCCGTTTTTGATTTCTGAACCGAGAGCTTGGGAGGAGGAGGAAGAGGAGGGAGCAGTAGAGGTGAATCATGAACATGATCATCCTGAGATGACGGTGTCGACTCATTCGAGTGGGGATGAGAATTGGACGTTTGGACGGCCGATGATGTTTATGCGTCGTTCTTCTTCACTTCCTGTTGCTATTGCTGTTGCCACCACTTCTACTTCTTGCGTTGATGGTGGTGGTGGTAGTGGTGTTCCTTTGGATCAAGGGCAGAAGCATGACGATGATGGTGGTGATGGTGGTAATGGTAATGGTAACACCGGTTATGGCGTTGGAATTGATATTCCGTGGGACCGTTCTCGATTGTATGAACGGTACGGAATGCCGAGTGCGAGTGCGAGTGCGAGTGTGAGTGAGCGTCGTTTGATGGTACGGCCTGATATTAGTACGGCTGCGCCTAGTTTTGTGACGGTGCCTTTGATGATGGAAGAAGGAACGACGACGGAGAGTGGTGTTGGGAGTCGTGGTAGTGATAGTTCTGGTGGTGGTGGTGGTGGTGGGATTGGATTGGGAGGGATTGGACCTGAGAGGAGAGATAGAATGGGAGATTGGAGGCAGCGGTAGGTGTGTGTGGGTGTGGGTGTGAAAAAAAAGGGAGGTGGTAGTGGTTGTTTTCTTTTTGCTGATCTTTAGTTTTTGTTTTTGGGGAGTGGTGGTGATGGTTGTGATGGTGTTGTGTGCTTTCTTTGACGTGACAGATGAGAGGTGGAATGTCCTCGTGCTACATCTTGGATTTGTTTTTCGATTTTTTTTTTGTGATGTGATGACATGATGGGTTATGAGGCTATGAGTGTTTCGTTTTTTTTTCTATTTTTTTTTTAGAGAAATTGCGATCGTGATGATTGCTGCTTAATGTTGGTTGTTTACTTGAAAAAAAGGAATGAATGAATGAGGTTGGGGGCGCGTCTCGAAATCAAAATATATAGGAATGAGTGGATGAGTGAATGAGAAGGGGTTGATTGAAAGAGGGAGAGTTGTATTTCATCTCTCTTGAGAATTCCTCCCAATTGAATGAGATGATGTTTTTTTTTTTTTTTTGAAGTGAATGATGGACTTGGGATGGAGTGATATTAAGACTTGAGTGATAAGGAAATACAAAAGATAAGATGATTTTTTCATGATAGGAATAGAGTAGAAAATTGAAGCCGCGTGGAAAGTAAAAAAAAAAAAAATTGAAGGAATTTGGAAATGTGGGATAGGAGACTTCATTCGAACAGAATGAACAAATGACTTAAACGGTCATTTTTTCTTCTTTGTGTGTGTCCATGGAAAATTGGAAACATCATCCGTCTGTTAAAATCAAAATAAGAAAAATTTTGTTGATATCAGAGGGGTCAAGAGTCCTCGCCTCACATCATATCATTGGATTGACCCCTTTCGCTCTTGAGATCCCCCCCCCCTCTCTCTCTGTCTAGACGTTTCGACATCTTGAGATTCGATCATCCCTCCCTCAATTATTTGATGCGTTGCCTGACTGTGTCAAGTCTTTTGTATTGTGATCTCCTATATACCCATCAGGTGTTCAATGTAGAAGGGCCCATCAAACTGAAAATTATTTCTGGGCATCACAACCTACTTTTTTCGGGGAATTCGAGAGTTGCTGGATATGGGTTCGTCAAAGTTTGTCTTGTCTGGCTGTGCGTCACGGCGAGAGGGTTGCTCGTAGTTGAAATGAACATTCGGGAATCCATTCACTTGAGGGAGATCTCATTTTTCCACACCCGAGAGAGAGATAGCTGTATCAGCAAGGATTTTTAGATGTCTAGTTGGATGCTTCCCCCGAAAAAACGCAGAGATCCGCTCATTTCTTTTTTGAAACCAGAGGGCATTTGAGAAGTTGAACCATTGACAGGTTATGCGCACATCCTTCCACGTTGGTCCAAGTCATGTAGACCTTGATATCATCCTATGTATCCGCGTATTGAGAAACAAGGATCTGGTCAACAATTGACATGGTGTAAATTACCAGGGTTAAGACACTTACAGTGAATTGCACAGGATTCGCCCCGTCGAGTTATCGAGCAGCAGGTACCAATATCTGGTCACTGAAGGGTTGTATAACAAGAACATCATGAGCTACCACCACAAAGATAACCAGAAGGCATATTGCGTTTTCTCAAACCTTCTACAATAGATTATTTTTTCTCAGAGACAGACAAGGAACCTACTTGAAGCACTGTCTGAAAAGCGATTGGCCGAACGATGCCCGACTCAGCTGATGAAGAACTTCAAGGAGGCTTTCAGGACCAGATCCAGTACTACTACGATTATCCAGGTGCTGTAAGGCTTTGAGATTCAGTTGCTATAAAATCTGTAAGGGGCCTGTCTGTGTTGTGTTGTGGGGTTTGCATCGGAAAGGAGTAGCCATTCCTTGTGAAAGCTCTGGATTTCTCTAGAAAGGATGCCATAGCTTTTATGCCATCCTCGGTGCTGAGGAGATACAGTGTTTGTGACACCTCGTTTTTTAGGCAATGTGATGTCTTTCGTAGGATTAAATGACATGATCTCGTGTATGTATTGATTTGGGCATACTGCAAGAGGGACAAATATCCGGTAGTATTCACCTAAGTATCTGCATCCTGTCCTGCACTACAAGAATCTCCGGGAAGTGAGGTAGGGATGGTTGGCTCTGACAATGGGTAACCTCCTGTAAGCAGTCCGAGAAAACTTGTGACCTCAGATTTTCTCAGACTGTTCCATACCGAGATGCTGAACATGAATTTCAAGTTTCAGGGTGTCCCAGACTTTCCCAGATGTTCCGATTTAGAAAAAACCTTCCTAAGTACATATTCTCCTTTTCCAGTTAGAGGTATCAGAGTGCTATATTATTTATAAATATCCTCTCCATTACAGATCAACGTCACATACTATACACCATCGCTTCTTTAACTCACACCACCATCAACATGGTAGCGCCCGAGTTTAGTATAGCGAATTCTAGTCTTAATTCTCCCATAAACCCTTACTTAAATGTACCCAACCCAGAGAGACCGCCTGA
>Ga0153966_100156_pt1 | contig 43956 bp, 67 predicted proteins | sample TSFL050MetaG_FD_104738 | JGI IMG/M metagenome (GOLD analysis project Ga0153966, IMG submission 104738) | Attine ant fungus gardens microbial communities from Florida, USA - TSFL050 MetaG | ecosystem: Host-associated > Fungi > Mycelium > Unclassified | place: USA: Florida, Paynes | collected... | reverse complement strand
ACCTCCAATCACAACCAGGTATGTTTTCTATGCAACTATTATCATTTCTTCTCTCATCACGTCGAACACAGGTTCAAGCCCAGTCCCAGCCTACTCCCTGCTTCCGCTTTGGCACTCGCAAAAACAGCATTACTACTTCTGGAATGCCCGTCCTTGTTGTCCCTGCTCTCCCATCTTCTCCTGCTCTCATGTCCTCTCCAGAGCCCCACCGCAAGCACGGCCCTCTGTCAGACCTCAAACGGTTCTTCCATCACCATCCAGCCTCTCCTACTCCATCGGATCGTCGTGTCTCTTCTCCTGTTGCTTCCCTCCCTAGTTCTCCCCATGGAAAGACTGTCCCTCCCCGTCGCTCCGCCCAAGACTTTAAACTTTCATCCCTTATCCGTAGGGACCACCAAAAGGATACCATCAAACAGAGCAAAGACCGAACTCCCTCCCCTGGGAGTTCTAAGAGTAGCTCCCAAGCCTCTCCCAGCACTTCGAATGATAGTTCTCAGTATCAATGCTCTGCATCGGGCCATGGCTCACCCTACCACCATAAGGCTGTGCCTCGTTCTGGTAACCTTACTCCCGGTGCTTCCATTCTCTCTCTTCAGGATGCTACCCATGCCCATCTATCCAAAAAGTACGGAAAGTGGGGTCCTGTCCTTGGATGTGGTGCCGGTGGGACAGTCCGCCTCATCAAAGCTAGCAGTAAAAATGGTGGTGGTATCTATGCTGTCAAAGAATTTCGCCCAAAACGTTCCGGCGAATCTGAGCGTGAATATCAGAAGAAGGTCACTGCAGAGTTTTGCGTTGGTTCCACTCTCAAACATCCTAACATCATTGAGACTGTCGACATCGTCTCAGACCACGGCCACTATTATGAGGTATGCTCTACCATCTGTTCGTTCCATCAGGAACCCACCTAATCATGCTCAGGTCATGGAGTATGCACCTTTTGATCTGTTCAGCGTTGTTATGTCGGGCAAAATGTGCCGGCCTGAAATCTACTGTATCTTCCGTCAGATCTGTGATGGTGTTGAGTATCTCCATGAGATGGGTCTCGCTCACCGTGATCTCAAGCTCGATAACTGCGTCATGACGTCCAACAACATCGTTAAGCTTATCGATTTTGGTACTGCCACTGTCTTCCATTATCCTGGCAAGTCGTTCACACCAGCGACGGGCATTGTTGGCAGTGACCCCTACCTCGCCCCAGAGGTCCTCACCCAGGAGGCTTATGATCCTCGGAAGACGGATGTCTGGAGTGTTGCCATCATCTTCTTGTGCATGATCCTTAGGAGGTTCCCTTGGAAGATCCCTGACCCCAAGAATGATCCCAGCTTCAAGGCTTTTGTCAATGCTCATCCTGACCTTTCACTCAAGCCACCTCCTAGGAGAGACCGGTCGTCAATTAACCAGAACGCTGCCACTTTATCTGTTGAGGGACATGAACAACCTTCAACTAGCCATCTCGTTAAGCCAATTCCTTCAGCACGAGCAAGGAGTGCCGATAGCACTCCCGATGTTTCTAGTAATGGCCCTTGGTCAGAAACAACGTCCACACTCTCTCGATCGACTTCCAGATCGTCAGCCATCTCAGATCCCCCTTCACGACTTACGACTGGTGGCAAGGATTTGAGCTGTGCAGAAGCTCGTGCCAAGCAAATTTTACCTCAAATTGCTGGGTCACTCTACCCCAGTTCAGATTTCCATACATCGGAAAATCTACGGGATATGGATCCTTCTGTTTTGTCTTTTGCACGTCCTGGCACGTCAACTGAATCCCTTCCTAGTCCACTCGAAGCCACCCTACTTGATAATCTCCCTACTCCCGGTGTCAGTGCTGCTTCGACAAGTGCTGAGGTCGTCACTAGCCAGGCAGTCACTTCCCTTGATATCAGTGCCTCAGATTCTTCCTTAGAACAGGGATCGACCGTTCCTTCCCCTCGATTGCTCAGACCTCGTCAGCGAACGGATAGTGTGATGACTTTCAATGCTGGCGGTGCGGAATCTATCTTTCGTCTCTTGCCGCGTGAAACGCGCTCGGCATTGCGACGAATGTTGTTCGTCGAGCCTTCATCACGGTGTACTTTTACAGATTTGCTCAAGGGAAGGGGAAAAGCAAGTGGATTGCTCTGCGGATGCAAGGTGGATCCTCACAGTGGACGTCGGACGCCTGCATCATCATCTTCTGGTCTTGAAACTCCTCCAGGTGGTCATTGTGTTGACCATGATGATTGTGATCCTGAGGATGAAGATGATGGTGATGAGTGGTTGAAGAATATCAAGTCATGTTCGCAATCGGGTGCCGAGCCTTGTCACGTACATATTAAGGTTCCTGTTGATGAGAAGCAAGGAAGGAAAAAGTTTTTTCATTAAACTCTTCAAGTAAAGAAGAGTATCAGTATTCACAAAGATTTTCTAGATCGTTATGTGGATGCTACTGTCTCATTTCGTTCTGACATGGTGTTCCATTTTTTCTATTGCTCGCCCTCATTTCCCGATATCTGCATTCTTTCGTGCTTGCCAATGCCTTGCCTTGCTTGGTTTGATGACATTACATGACAAATTTCACAAACACATACGCACATTTACCCAACCTACATCATTCATTATCATCGCTATTCAAATAAATGTACATCTACTGTTCGCGGTTTATGATACAACTTTCTTTCTGCTGTTTTGTTTATCTTCTATGCCATTGCATCAACCAGTGTCTTATCTCATCCAATTACGTTGTTTCACGCACACTTCCCTTTTTCTCTTCTCGCTTAGATTACATATCTATACATCATCCAATTTTCTCCTATCTTTTGTTTCATTCATGTGGATTTCCTTTCCTTTCGGCCCTTTCCTATCGTCTTTTCTTTTCTTTCGGACGGATGGTCAACAGTTGGGCAACTACATGCCTATCATTGGAAGTTACCAGTATAGTTTTCTATGCCTTGACTATGTCTACTTTAGATGCGGTTGTACCCTGATGTACCTAATAAGGAAATGAATAGAGAAATGATTACTGTTATATTCGTTTTCAGCATCCACAAATTCCCTAAAGTGCACTAAACACGTTTTCATCACACAGGAAAATAGGTTCTCTGCCTAGATGAGATGTTTGATCAATAAGTCTGCTGCTGTCAAAGAGGACTTGTCACTCACATCCAGAAGCATCCACTCTTGACACCTTGTCGAACAGGAGCACTTGCTCTGTTGCGCTATTGTAAATAGATCAACCTTTGATTGTAGCGAGGATCATCGTAAAAATTTTCTCGGTGCTCTAGAAGTTTGAGCTCAGTGGTAGATTAAGGCAACTCCTGCTCTATTAGTCGTCAAAGAAGTCTGATATGCTACATAATATTCACTACATAGAAACCTCCCCACCCCATGACTTGGCGCGTTTGTACTAGGGAGACGAACACAGCACAGATTACTCTTGACTGATCATAGTTCATCTCGAGCATACTCGTCAGCATTGTCCATTGACCTCTTAAGTCTCTTCTTCTTATCATTGCCATTTCTTCCGCTCCCTTCTTTATCTTTATCCCCTTCCTTCGAAGAGGCATGAAATCCCAAGAACTCGGCATTGAGGATATCGAAACCCGCAGCCCGAAGCGCCTCTGTAAGTTTATTGCTTACCTCTACATCATCTTCTGTATCGTCTCCAAACTCGATAATGACTTCAGTGGGCTCTCCAGCCTTGTCAGTCTTCCCACCGCGGGTCTTACGCATCAGAGCTTGAATAGTCTGTGCGACAAGATCATCGACGATTCGATCCTGTTTTTCATCCGTCTCAGACTCAGGATTTGACGACCGATCATGTTCAAATTCGGCAGCAGCAGCAGGCCCAGGCAGATTGTGTTGTCGTGGTGGTGGTGATGGTGGTGGCGGTGGGCTGCTTTTAATCGGGTAGTCAGCAACAGGATAGTTGAAGGGGTTCTCAGGGAGCGTTTCTACGACTTCGCGGCAGCGAATTTTAGTTTCATCCGTCGCGTCTCGTCGCGATCTGAAGCTCGGTTCCCCACAGAGGCGTGGTGTGTTGATGACTAGAACATATGAACACGTCTTCGTTTCTTTGACAAACAAGATCTGATCTGTCATAGTCATAGAACAATGGAACTGCAGAAAGAAACAGATGAGTACAAAATTTAGGTTTCGGTCACTTCGGGGAGCTGATTCAGCGGCGGTCTCGCATGAACCGAGAAAGGCCGCAGTAGAAGAAAGAACGACAAGGATGAAAATATCTCACCTGTACTTCTACTTCGCGATTTTTTCCAGTTTTGTCGCAAAGAGTACCATCGCCCCACCGTTGCACAAGATACCGGGAACCAGCATTCTTGGCGAGTTCCAGGTTGGCGGCATGAGCGTTTTTCTCGGTGACCGTTAGTTGAGCGCCAGGTGCTGGCTGCGTCGGTGCACGTCCTAATGTGTAAGATTCCCACTAACATCCAAGGTGAGTGGCATGTCAAAACACTACAAGATGATAATTTTGGCATTACCTCAGGGTCTTCTTCGGGTACATATGAACCTATGATATGAAAAAAATCTAGCATCAGCCCTCTATCAGCCTCAGGAGACGAGACAAAAGGGTCGATTCAGAATCAAAGAATTTGTTGGAGCGAAAGAACGATGGGAAGGAAGACGTGGCAAAAAGCTAGTGGCGACTTTTAAAAGAATTCAAAAACAGTCTAGGTGCCGAAGGGGAAATAGGTTGTTTTGATGATATATTGCGGCAAAAGGTTACTAACCTGCCAACTGTGGGCTTTGTGGCACCAATTCTTTGAATTGACGAATCTCATGATTATGACAGTAAGAGTAGGTAAACCACGAATGCCGGTGCTAAGGAAGGGTTCAGAGAATGAAATCACAATGTTCCAAGATTACATACATATAGACATGTCCCAGTGAGAGACTTGAGCAAAGCCCAGCCTCTTGCTGGCGTCAGAACGGTATCAGATTTCTCCTCCAACGGAGGAGAGGGTGTGTTATCCAAAGGCTTGGGTATCAGGCAAACATATGAGTCCCTGGTGCCAAGTTTCAAAAGCTCGAGAGTAAAATCGCCTGGAGTTAATGAAGCCTGGAGGAATTTTGGTAAATAGAATTGGCTCTTGTCCTCGAGGACACCTACATCTACGGTTTCCGCTTCACTTTGCGACTCTGAAGGACCACTTTCTATCGCCTTTGGATTGGGAGACATAGGATAAGAAAAGAACTTTCTAGATTGATCTAGAAATTCAAGCTCCCCACCCAGTATACCGTCCTTGAGCCACCGTTCTGCTGTCTCGTTGAGAACTGGGAGAGAATTCAGGAACTCGACACGAAACTTGGGGAAGGCATGGGTGTCCTCCGGGAGGGAATGAAGAAGCCGAGCAACAGCAGCACAAAATAAGGGGATCAGAGACAAGTAGGAAGCCAAAGTATGCATTGCAGCTCAGAGTTCTCTGCTAAGAAGCCAGTAATTTCTCTCGTCTCTTGACGTCGTGTCACTATTGCGTGGTATTGACGTGTGTGACAAGATGTGTAACAGAGTATGATGCTGAAATGTATCGCGGCATTTGTTATTTCCCTTGCCGGTCGGACAGAGCACCTTCCCACAAGCCCTGTTCACTGAGCCCCCCCGCTTATGATACCCCATATAAACCGAACTACTTGAAAGATCTAAGGAGAGGGTGACTGTATTAAAGTTTGTTGAGGGTCTGGCCGCGTGCCGAGACTGTATGTGACATGAGTGACATTCACGGGTAGGAAAATGAATGGCTTAGAAATGTGCAAGTAGATGTTTCCTTACAAGAGTTCCTCACTTCTGCTAGCGCATATTTATTTTTTGCGGCATGCTAAGCCAGATCTGCCTCGAGTAGATTAATTTTGTGTATTTACCCGAATGGAAAATACAAGACAAACGGCAGATTGCCATACTAGGATGCTCTTGTCTAGATTCCAGGCCAAGTTCCATGTGGTTTTTTCAACTGTTGATCTCCAATTTTCAAGCAGCTGGTTTCGCATCCAACAAATATTTTGCATTACGTGAGTAGAACCCCCCAAAATCAGGGGTAAAAGTGTACGCAGGTGCACACCGATAATTATAAAAAGGCTTGGTTTGGTGCAAATGCATGCGAAAGAATAATACATTCTTCTCCCAAATTCGGCAGTGAAATTGTTCATTAAAGCCGATCCACCTTTTTCCCCACCTCAATCTCTCTCTCTTCCTCAATCCAATTGCATCCAACGCGTATTTCCCTCCTTCTCATGATGTCTGCATCGCCTAAGGACCAGCAAGAAGAGGCAGGCGAGAGACAGCAGTCCATTGATGAATTGGACGAGCCTGAGCCTCAACCAGAAGCCGAGAACGAAGGCGGTAAGCATTTTTTCCCTCTTGCAAGAACGTCCCTCACATCGATCCTGTGTGATGCCCCTTCTCTGCTCACGTCACTCTGACCCCTACATTCCTTGGTTCCACCAGGCACCACCGAAACTACCGACAACCTCCCAGCAAAACGCGGTCGGGGAAGGCCCAAGGGTAGCAAAAACAAAAAGACAGCCAGTAGCACCACTGACGCGACCTCGGCCACGTCTACTGTCCCGCGGAAGCGTGGTCGTCCTCCCAAGGTGATCATCCTTGCTCACGTTCGGAACCCCTACTAATGTCATTTAACAGCCTAAAACTGACCAGGAGGGCGAACCAACGCCAAAGAGACCCCGTGGTCGTCCGCCTAAGAACCCCAAGCCTCTTGTTCCTGAGGGCGGCGAGGGAATTACTGTCACTAGTGAGACTGCCGATGAGACCACAAAGAGAAAACCTGGCCGACCGAAAAAGACGGCCTCGTAATTCATCTGGCCTTCGTCCTTTATGAAATATCTTTCCCAGCTTGCTGATGGCTAGCATGTTGTTATTACATCCTTCTGTTGTTTGTTTTAGGCTATACACAACTTCACAATATCCTAGGCTTGTCTTCCTCTTTGGTTCGGTGCTGGTATCCACAGTATGGACAATCGCTTTTCGCTATTGCTTTCTGTCTGTTGACTTAGTATATAATCAGCGATGTATCTTTGATGTACAATCGCTGATTGTTCGTTCTTGCATGCTAGTCGCATGAGCCTCGTGTACTGTATGGCAACGTAATATGGGTAACTTCGCTCTCGCACATGTCTGCGAACCTGCGGGAGGTAATCTCCGAAGATACAATGCTGAAATTGGCCCATAACCCTGGTTGGACCATGCCTCATTTAGCTTTCTGGTTGTGTGAAGAACATAACCAGTCAACAAAGACATTTGAGACCATCTATTATATTAAGCACAACGTTCCATTACTTGTCTATTCAACAATGCGTCGCAGCAGGAAGGAGAATATAGATGATGTTCCCGCGGCACCAAGCAACACCAATCCGGCGTATTGCAACCTTGTCAAAATAGATGCCTGATGCGTTGCTTTGCATCTAGCAGTGGCGTAATTGACATCGGGCCTAAAAGTCACCATAGTATATAGTGGTAGCCATCCTCCGGGATCTATCGTCCTGAAGGGCACGCGAGAGAGGAGCGGTACAAGCGAAGGCAATGGAACTGGCCTTGGTGAGCTGATGCTATATAAAACATTATCTAGAACCTTTCGAATAAGGTAGGTCAAGGTGGTAACTGAGTGCCTCATCTCGATGCTGGGGCAGGGAGTCAACATAACATCAACCAAAGTGAGATGTATGATGAACTTACTAATTATCCATGGCAAGGTCGCAGATGGCAACTAAATCTTGATGGCGATTCTCCGAATAATGACTAAGAGCTGACGCCAGCCGTTCATCGATGTCGTCGGTGGGAATAGTAGTTGCAGTTACTCCTTTTTGCTCCAGAAGCACCGACAGCACCCTTACGTCCTCCAAGCCACAATTCAACCCTTGGCCATAATATGGAACCATCGAATGCGCTGCGTCACCCAGCAGAATGGCACAATCCTTGTAGTGGTATGGCTTCAACTATGGTAGAACTTAATTGACCCACAAAGTTTGATTGAATTTATTGCCCATACCTTTGTACAAATAAGGGGGGACCTTGGATTCTGCAAAAAATCGTTCACTAGATTGTGTTCTCCAATAGCATGGAGAGCATCTGGAAAGTATTTATGAAACCAAGATGAAATGTCCTCTGGAGTACGCAGCCCATCCAACACGGAAATTGGCGCAAATAGAGTGCAAGTGAATGTCTTGTCCTGTGATGAACAATCAGATCCGGTGACTAGCTCTGCGGACTGTACAGCTGACTACTTGCTTTGTTTGGAAGAGCAATCAACATGAAGGAGTGACGGGGCCAGATGTGTAAGTGATTAGGATCCAGGGCGAAGACAGGCCGGCCACCAGCATCACGGCCAGCGGGCATTTTCAATTCGATGTATTCATCTTTCATGTATTCTTGATTGTAATCCATTCTAGAAGGATAGATTATTGTTTTATGAACGTTAGAGAAGGATGTACTTGCCTGACCACTCGCATCATTTGTTGCCGAGTGATTGAGTAGCTTCCGTCAGCCCCAATCAAAAAATCAAAATCGACATTAAAATTGAGACCGGACGCAATGTCTTGGACAGTCATCATCTTATGATCAAAATCAATCGTAATAACTCTGTGATTAAACGATATTTGGACATCATCGGAAGCAGAAGCTTCATCTAGCAAGCCTTCGTTGAGCAGGGCCCTGTTGATAGAATTGATACACTGGAGGTGGATATTATCAGTGATGCGGACGAAAGCGAGCACTGCGAAATGCCGACCTGTCCATCTCTATCATATTTCTGACTATCTAATTTTCCTGAAGGAGTGTGAATCATGCGTCCGGACATGGGTATGGCATCTTTAAGAAAACGTTGTGCCGCCACTGGGCTGACTACTTCCAGTGCAGCAATTCCCCTATGTGAAATAGCTAGATTGATGGAACGCTTCTGGGAAGCAACCTTAGAAGAGGGAAGGCGTAAGTCTGGGAGAGATTCGATTGAGTGACAAAAGTTTGGATCTGAGCGTCAACCAGACCTGAGCGGCTTTCGTAGACTGTCACACTCCAGCCATGCCTGGCCAGCGAAGAGGCAGCTAAGCACCCTACAGGCCCAGCCCCGATAATTGCAGCTTTTCGTTTGCGCTCCAAACGAGACGACATGTTGCAGAGAGGTGGAACATCGGTTTATGATTTGTATGATTCGGCTATTTTCGTCATCCAAAGGCACCAAAAAGGAATAGTTCCCCGCCGATCGATCCGAAAGAAGACTGATCCATGGCCGGTCGATTAAATCTTGTAACGACTTCGGCACAAGGTTGAGTAACGAAGGAAGCAGCAACCTTGCTTACCTACAGCCTCCCAGCATGTCCCCCCTCGATACCTGCCTGAGCAGCCAATTTATCCGTCCAACTAACGGACAAGTTGGTGGGATCTTGCAGCCAGATCAAGGTAGTCGATCCCGGTCGTCAGTTCGTTCATCTTATTCAATATCTCTGGTGTAGGTGCTGAATGCACATATCTCTGCGGTAACTCACTCGGACTCATGTCCAAGCGCTCTCAGACTCTCGTTCAACAAGAACTCGAGGTTTGGGGTACTCGGTGAGTCTCCGTTAGCCAAGGTTTTTCAGGAACTGATCTAACCCCAATTTGTGGCACAGTGGTGTCGTAGGTCATTTTGACCATCCTCTTAATCGCCCGTGGGTAGAATATACAAATAAATTGACCCCCCTCATGGCGGAAGTCGTGGGTAAGTTCTTTACCAAAATCTCACAGATTAGTCTGTCACCAATTGTTTAAATTTACGTGATATTTTCTTTTTAGGGGCGAATGAGAGGGAAGTGGCCGTCATGGCCACATTGACCAACAATCTTCACTTAATGATGGATTCCTTTTACAAACCTACTGCTGAGCGCTTCAAAATCCTTTGCGAGGCCAAAGCCTTTCCCTCGGATCAGGTGAGCAATGTAAATAAATATTCATCAAGTTCTGTGCATTGACTTGACTAGTATGCTTTCGAATCACAGGTTCTATCCCATGGCCTCGATCCGGACCGGGCGATTTTACAGTTGAGTCCGAGGGAAGGCGAATACACCCTCAGGGAAGAAGATATCTTCAAAACCCTTGACGAACAGGGGTCATCAATTGCCCTTGTTTTATTCAGTGGTGTCCAGTATTATACCGGCCAGTGGCTTCCTATGGAATCAATCACCAGAAAAGCCAAGGAACAGGTGAGTTTTGGCTATGACTTTCTCCCTCAAGCTTGCTTCTTTCACATGACCAACACGTGTATTTATCTTTTGGGCTTTCAGGGCTGCATCTGTGGCTGGGATCTAGCGCATGCAGTTGGAAACGTACCTCTTCACTTGCACGACTGGAACGTTGATTTCGCTGTGTGGTGCACTTACAAATATCTGAACTCTGGGCCTGGTGGGATAGCAGGAATATTTTTGCACGAAAAATGGGATTCCATCAAGCGGCCCAAGTACGTTGAATAACTCAAACGATCCTTCGACAGTTTTATCTTTGAATTTATTCTTCTCTTCTACCAGGTTTGCAGGATGGTGGGGACACGAACTCGCGACACGCTTCGACATGCCATCCACATTCTCACCCACACCTGGTGCGCAAGGATTTCAACAATCAAATCCCAGTATCCTTGCCTTGGCATCCCTGTTGGGCTCTCTAGAGGTCCTGAAGGAAGCTGGGATGATGGAAGTAATTCGAGAACGTTCTTTGCAACTTACAACAGCTTTGGAAAATTTGCTCACAAGGTCTAAGTACTTTGTTCCGACCTCTGAAGTATTGCAAAGGTACGGAAAACTAGGCTGTAATGAGTTTGGATTCACCATAATCACGCCAACCGAGCCATCTTCTCGGGGAGCCCAGCTTTCTCTTGTGATTTTGCCTACAGGCTCGGGTGCAATGCAGAAGGTTTTTGAAACCCTCGTCTCATATGGTGTCATTGGAGATGAGAGGAGACCTGATGTGATCCGCCTTGCACCAGCACCTCTATATAACACCCTCACTGACTGCAAGCATGCAGCAAAGTTTCTCGAAAAGGCCATCAGTTTGCTATGAGTATTACATACATAGTAGTTCTATATGTTGTACATGGAGCACAGTTCTTCCAACTTCGTCTCACTCCTTCTGTAGTTCCATTTGAATAAATTTTTTGACAGCGTCGACAAAGTCATCGGAAGACAGGATGTCATCATGACCCTGAGTGAAAGACTTATTCAGAGTCACCTGTACATTTGAGGCTCTGAGGTGCCGCAGCATCTGCTCGCTCTGGGCTAGATCGACAAGGGTATCCCCACTGGAATGAATTAACAACCAACTGTATTCATGCCGCCTTGACCTCGTCGAGTAGCTTGTTGCCGCAAAGGCGGCGTATGAATCCAGCTTTCCGAATGCAGGGGCGATAAACCAGCTAAGGTAATCCGGAAAGCGGGCGTTCAATAAATCAAGGTCAAAAATGCCTTCCGACAATACGACACTCTTGACAGCATCAAGTAACATTTTGGACGGAGAGAGAGACGGAGTTGTTGCTGAGGAGTCCAGCAAGATACACGATAGCATGTGGGCACCGCAGCTATGCCCCATTAGATATAATTGTTTTACGTCAATTGCATGACCACAGTTTAGCGGCCCATCCCAAGTTCTGAGAAATTCCAAGAAATGTAGGATGTCTTCTGTATGGCAGGGATGCTGAAGGGTATTGCCGTTTGTCTCGTCTTTAGGGGTAAGCCGGTAGTTTGGCACAGCGACAGGAAACCCGGTCTCATGAGTGAGTCGCTCTGCCAGAACGATATGGTCCGCCTTGTCCTCGCTGTGATTAAATGAATAATCGGAACGGGTCACAAACTTAACTGAGAGTTTGCTTACGACCGCCATGCACCGCCATGAACGAAACAGATCAGCGGCCTCGGATTTTGAGATGCACTCGACGACATGTATAGATCAAATTCATGGAAGGTATTACGAGAGGGCTCTTGGGTGTAGGGTATATTCCGATAGATGTCCATTAGTAAGTCAAAACTAAATTTGTAGCCAGTGAGCGAGGCTCCCGGTGTTTTAGAATGTGTCCGTCACACCGCAGTTACCAGACGTGACGTCATTCTAATCCACACATATAAATCCCGTTCATCCCGCACCTCCCTTTACACCTGTTCTCTTCCCAGGAAATATGGCTTTGACCGGATCAGATATTTGCAAGGTACACACAAGATCAATCCGAGAATATTCGAAACTTACAATCCTAGATCATCTTTGCTATTATCTTCCCGCCTTTAGGCGTCTTTCTGGAACGTGGTTGCTGTGCAGACCTTGTAAGTTGGGCAAGCTAACATCACATATGGAACGTCCTTTTCACTCAAATTCTAGCTGATTAACATCCTCCTGACAATCCTGGGTTATATGTAAGTAGCTCGAGATTGGAATCTGAGTCTCTCATTGGTTCATCTCCATTGCAGTCCAGGAATCATCCATGGTGAGTTGAGCATCATTGGTGTATCTCAACTCCAGATTTATTGCTTTTGCATAGCACTCTACATCATTCTGAAGTATTGATGTTGATACCCTTGCATGTCATAATTTACAATTTTTCTGTATTATTTGCTATCCGTACTGTGTCCTCATGATTATAGTATCAAACGGCTGCAATCGTCGTGCACATTTCTGCACATTTTCTCATGTCCCATCAAAATTTCACGAACATTTTTTTGATCTATTAGTCCAAAGGCATAATGAATGATAGTGTGAACAATCAGCACTCAAGGACGCTATCCTCTCCTTCGCTTTGACTTCAAGTACAAAATGAGATATCTGTTGGAAACCATGCTCTTTTCATTCACGAGAATTTATTCGCTTCCTGTGCCATCGTCTTCGTCACTCTCCTGCTCATTAAACTGTTTGATCATGTGGGAGCCAATCAGCCAGCACTTTACGATGCCCTCCGTTTCCGGGCTTGGTTTCTGACCTTCGCCTTTTGAGGCCGGGCGAGCATGCCATCTTCGGATGTCATCTTCGTCCACAATGTCATCTTGATAAAGCGCGGCCAATATTTGACCAAAAAGTGGCATTCGTGAGGAATTTGCGCAGTGTGCCTGGAAAGATGAGGATGAGTATACTTCAAATGACACGATTCAGGTTTGGGTTTGTCTCACCTGCAAGAGACACACAGTTTCCACAGCATCAACACCTCCAATCCTGTCAATCAAGGCACCCCATCTGCCAATCACGGAGATAATCTGCTTCCTCTGTTGAATAGCACCTGAATCCACGAGCGGTATTTTTTCAACAATTGCTGCGATGACAGCTTCCCTGACACGCGTCAAGGATACATTGCTCGCCATACGTAAGGTTTTAAGTTCTACAGCTGCATTGTCAACTGAATGATCTTCGTAGAAGGCACGATCAAGGGATTGTTTGACTTCAGCTCGAAATTCTTTTTCAGCGTCGTCAGAGAAAGTATGGGTATCAGAGGGTGCCAAAATGTTTGACAGTGCCGAAAGTGATTGACCATCATACTGAGAATCAGTCTCTTCATCTGACGAATTTGCTCCATCCCCGGATGTCTCTGAACCTGCATCCGAGGACGCGATGCTAGACATATCGTCTCCTACCATATCAATCCACCTCAGAAAGAACAAGCCAACGAGCATGGGAATATACAGACCGAGTCTCATGAACCGTTGGTTCCTAGAGTTTTCAACATCATCTAAGTCTTCTTCGTCGTCAGGCGGTGCTTTCGGCCACATAAGTGCGTTGGAATTCGCGCCAAAATCTATGCTTCCTTTTATCAAAGTGTAGTCTATGTAATATGGTTAATATCACCCGGAAGTATGATAAAGACCCAACCTCTTTCTACATCCTCAAGATCCGAATCTATTTCATCAGAACCGTCGTTTGCTGGGTCTCTTTGAGCAGATAAACGTTCAAAAGGTGACAGCACGACGTTTGGCCCAATGACTACACCATCACCAATGAGGGAACCATTTGAAACTTGGGTGTTCTCCTTGATAGAACAACCATACCCGATGATCGATCTTTGGATTTTACAGTTGGGTCCGACAATGGTGTCGTCAAAGATGTACGAATTGTCAATGACAGCACCTGTACCAATAACACAATTCCGGCCAATCACAGACGATATGACTTGAACTTGCTCGGCAATCGTGGTTGAGGATCCAATCAGAGTACTAGTCCCGATTTTGCAGGTCCTGACAGATAAAACATGGAAATTATTCTTAGATGGATTATGCGACGCCCACATACCGGGCCAGGACAACAGAACCGTCTTTGGCAAAGTAACGATTTCCTCTGCGATGCTCGTAGTTGTGGCCACTCGGATGATTGTCATCCGGAACGAGTGGAAAGGCCCACCTCGACAGAACATCCTTGCTGGAAATGTTGTTAAGGCGCTTGGAGACAGCTTTGAAGCAAAAAGCACCAGCCTGATAGATTCATAGCTTCGCGTGTCCGAAACTCGGGCAGCATATCCTTCCTGTGCAACATACAGGTGGATGCTCTTCATCAACAAATCCGACGTTAGGACTCCATGGACGAAGTCGCGGCGAATGTCACCATAGTCAAAGTTGTCTTGAAAAAGGGATGGGACCTGGAATCATGCCAAATTCCAGAGAAATTCCAAAGAGATAGGCAGGCATACACACTTCTACGGAGCATATGTCAATCGAACAATCAATGAGATCATTTCTTATTTCGATTTCGGAATGTTCAGCCAATATTTCGCGAGGGATCTTTGCCAATTTCGCTGATGGAAAACCAGTTACAGATTGATAATGAAGGCATTCCGAAGTGACAGAATCAATCACAAAGATTGAGGAATCACCTCGAGTCCTATGAAGTGTGAGGGAAGAATAAAGTGTTCAGCCAGGGTGATATCTTACCTTGTCCTATGCCGAGCACCACTTTCTTTGACAACGATTGTCATTATCGCATCCTTGTTGACTTTTCGACGTTCCTTATGGACCCGCACAACCTCATCGATTCTGATATTACTGACCAGATCCCCCATAACTAGGACGAAGTCACTTGATACCAGTCCTCTAGTATAAATGTCGCGCATAGCATCCCCCGGGGAGTAAGTTTCTTTCGAAGTCATAATAGGAACAATTATCATTCCCGAACCCGGTTTCGACCATTTCGAGCCTCTGTCCACAGAATCAGCATCGCGAGTCATCCTCAGTGCGGGAGAAATTACTTGATTGCTTCTTTGACTTGATCGGCGTGAGACCGACATATCACAAACACTTCCTGAACACCTGCTAAAGCGAGCGACTCAAAAGTCCAGTCAAGAAGAGGTGCATTGCATATGGGTAGCAGACACTGTTCTAATGATCATCGGAACAAGTCAAACAAAGTGCTTGGAAAATCTTACGCGAGGCTTGCGAGAAGTAAGCGGTCTGAACCGCTTGTTAAAACTATCCGCAAGGACAACAGCCTGCAATAATTCCTCATCATCAACAGTCTCCTTGGTGATATTAGTCTGTGGAGACATGAAAGAAAGACAGGATGTAACATCAATGTTGCATCCTGTTACATCCCGCCGAAATTCATGACTCATACCATACCAGATCAGGAAGTCACAGAAAACTCAGTTTCTGTGACTTCCTGATCTGGTATGGTATGAGTCATGAATTGTCATGAATTTCGGCCATTGAAGCACGATCCAGTAGAATCAGGAGGTCGAGAGTAAGCGAACGGATCGAGTATTAAGTATTGAAGGTGAGGCTAGGTGAGGCTAGTCATGAAAATCATAAGCAACAAATCCAAACATAACATAATTGATCCACGGAGAAGGGATGGAGAAGGGATAGTGGAAGGGCAAGAAAAAACGTAATTAAGAAAAACTCGTCATAGTCATTCGAGGACACCCAAGAAACTTGATATAAAGCTCTATCCTTACGCTGCTGCGGCGACGACAGGATTCACAGTAGTAGTAGGGGTAGTTTCAGTAGTGGCCTCCTGAGGCTTTGACTCGGCAGCAGGTGTAGAATCGGAGGCGGGATGAGTAAGGGGAGCTACAGGAGTTGGTTCCTCAATTTTAGGAGGGTTCTCATCAACTTTGGCGGATGTAGGAGCCTCAGACTTAGACTTGGACCTGAAGTTGGGAATGAAACTCGACAAACGTTTTTTCGGCTTTGAGACCCCGTCCTCCTTCTTTTCCTCTCTCTTTTCCACCTTCTAACGATCATGTCAATAGAATCGTGCAGAAGGGATTCAAGATAAACGAACCTTGACATCAGCAGTAGAAGGAGCAGCTATGATAGCCTCACTGCCATAACGTCAGAATCTTAGTGTGAGAATCGGCTGATGTTCAACTTACGTCTCTTTCACAGGGTCAGCAGCATGAGCCTCCGCTTTGGGGGTCTCAACAGCAGGTTCCGCAATGACTGTCTCCTCCTTGGGGGAGTCCTCAGCGACAGGCACGTCGGCCTCTTCCTTCTTCTCCTTTTTGGGAGACTTGGGAGCACCTTTCGCCTTGTCCTTGATGGTGGCGAAGAACTTGATGAACGGATTGGGGCTTTTGGGCCTCTCTTCCTTTGGGGTCTCGGTCTTGACCTGCTAATACATAAAACATCAATACACCTGATGATTGGACAGAAACACATACAGGCTTGGCCTCATCCTTTGAAGGAGCCTCAGGGGCAACGGGAGCAACTTCACCCTCAATTGGAGCAAGAGTAGCCTCAGCCGGAGCCGGAGCCGGGGTCTCTTCAACCTCCTCCTGCTGAGCCTCCTGCGAAACGTGTCAAATCAATGCTCCCGAGCGGAGTAAGTGACTTACTGTAGCGACAGCAGCGACCTCTTCAACCTTGGATGTCTCAATAGCGGAAGCCGGGCTGACTTCAACAGTGTTCGCCTCAGCAACAGACGTGGTAGCGGCGACTTCGGTAGCAGACATTATGAAAATGTGGTTCAAAGCTGGAACGGTAGGCGTCAGATGTGGGGTCGCAGGCAAGCAAGCAGACATACATGAATAGGGTATCAAATATAGAGAAAGAAATGCGTGCTACGCAGCCTGTGGACCCTTTGGGAGGTGAGAGAAAATAGGGAAGAAGGGATGAGAATTCCGGGTGTGCTCTATTTATTTGGGCCGTCATGTTTGGACGTTTGTTTGGTGTCTATCCTTGTTTACACTTGACAGGGTCGCTTGCTTCCATGTTGTTAGTTATTCTGCCCACTCCCAAATATTACTGTGAATCTTTTAAGCCAGACTTGGTCCTTGGAGCCTTATTCCGTGGATGCCATCTGCACATTGGATTGAAGGGAAATTGTGATTTGTCTCGGGCTAGGGCTGTACTGGCTAGATATGGCAGTCTTCCTTTTGAACTGGGCGACTGAATCATGTCAGCGGTTTGTTTAAATTTATTTATCAATCCCCGCTCCTCCTTTTCCAAGCCGCCTCTGGCCAAGTTGTGTCTCCAAGATCCAATTCCCGCCATCAAAAGAAGACGGCAACTAGTGCATCGCTAGGGCGCTAATGTTGTCCACGTGAAATATGCTCTATCTCCTTCCAGATGCACGTACAGATTCTCATGTGAATTGTCCTGCAGAGCAAGACTCTTCACTGTACTCACTGCTGTCATCCTGATTTCTACTCTTGAGCTTCCCATTTCGCTCCGTCTATGACTTTTTCCTTAGTGACAGAACCAACGGATCGGCCAAGTTCGACTTATGGGGTTATTCACGATCCATGCTCAAAAGATTGACTTTCCTCGTGTATCTTGTGACCTCTCTATTTCGGCATTGAGTACATTCTTGATACATTCTTGACCTCCATGTCACGGCTCCTTCCTGATATGCAAGCCGTTAAAAGCATTCTCTGCCTCTATTTGGCAATTCTCTATGTAGGAATTAAGATATCCGGTCTTATGGCAGAAAAAAACTATAAAATCACGGTCAAGGGTCTGAGTCACTTGTAAGAAAGAAAAAACTTACCAATAATGTAGGAAATAACTCAGTACATTGATACACCATGAATTTTTAGCCAATATAAGCTTTAAAAGTCTAATCAAGAATTCTGTGAAAGATAATTTGTACAAGGCTTGTGTCAAAACTGTTGTAAGAAATAGTATACTAGACAGATCTTTAATGATCTTAAAGAGTAATTTAGATACTACTACTAATCAGGTAGAGTCACATATTCCGAGACTTTTTCCTATTCTTGTCTTGTTAGAATATAAATACTGTCAAGTCTCAGACCTTAGTGGAGATTTGATATAATAATCTCTATGATGTGATTCAGGATTGGAATTATGACTATGGACCATCTCTTCTTGTCCTTTGGCCACCACCATCCTCTCTTGGGTTCATCCTTGGGGGGTCATACTCTACCAAACACCTACCACTAATATTATCATTATCCACTATTCTCTTTCTTACTCTTTTTATACTACTGCTCATTACCACCATTGACTATGTGATTATCATGACATGTGGTCATCTCACCATACCATACAAGACTGAAAATCTCTGCTAATATCTTCTGAAATAATGTGCTTTGAAGTTCTACAATGATCAACTGGACTGTAGTTGTTGTACTCACTTAATCAACTCTTTTTTATTACAAAAGTGGATTTCAAACACATTACTGTCAAGACACTTCTTAGTCTGATAAAAACAGAACTATATTATCTTGAATGTACCTGTCAAGATACTTCTATCAAGTACATTAATATGTGGTATGTAAATAATAAAAAAGCAATAGTAGTTACCTTAATCTAATAAAAACAGAACTGAGGATAAATGCAATAGCAAGTGCAAATATTAACACTAATAACTAATCAAAGAAATCACATAAGCATGAGTTAATGACACCAAATAGTAAAGGGAATATGGAAGAATATGATATTTGAGGCATATACACAATATTCTTCAAACTACCAATATGATAGAGACTTAAAACCCAAAACATAAAGGCTAGCTACCCAGGAATATTCATCTACTTTACCATATAAGAAGTCAACTTGAGAATGATAAAACATATTGGAAAAGTTGGTGTATATAAGTACATAGCAAAGTTGGTATATACAGGTACATAACAAGCTAACTATTGGGATATTTGTAGAAGTATATGTCTCAGGAGTCACCTATAAAGGTAGATGACTGAGGGCATAAAAGTAGGCTAATAGGTTAATATAAGGGAACTTGGTCTTCATTCTATGGAGAAGAAAAGGAAGTTAGAAAGAAGATGAAATACACTAGTGTATTGATCGGAGATGATGGAATGATGACAAGTAATATGATGTCATATTACCCGAAGTACAGTAGTTCTGCTCAATACTTCCTCTGAACTATTGCATTTGGAGTCTCTGTTCTTAAGTTCAGGACTTCTATAATTCTGCATAATATATCTCTTGGAAGTGGTTTGGTGAGAAAATTGACTGCATTCTCTGAGCTTGGTATATATCAAAAAGTAACCTCATTTGCATTAACTCACTCTTTAATAAAGTAGTGCTGGACATCAATATGCTTTATTTGGCAATGATTCTTATAATTGGTACTGTTTGAGATTGCTCCATTATTGTCAGCATTTATAAGAACTGGCTTTGTAATGGGTATGTTGATCTCCCCAAAGTACTTCGAGATCCAGATTGCCTGAGTTGTTACTCATGAGAAGACCATGAACTCAGCTTCCACCGTAAACAGCACTATAGTATCCTGCCTCTTTGTCTCCCATGACACTAGTCCTCCAGCAACCATAAATATGTTTCCCGCTGTTGATTGTCTTGTATTTTTGCATTCTGCAAAGTCAGAGTCTATATATTCTATTGAATCTAGACTTGTACCTGCTTGGTATGTTATTCCATAGTATAAGGTCCCTTTTATGTATCCAAGGACATGTTTCAGAGCGTTCCAATGTGCCTTTCCTAAATTGTGAGCAAACCGAGCTAGTAGATTGACTGGAAAGGATAGGTCTGGTCATGTAGCAACCTATAACCATATTAATGAGCCTAGAGCCTCATGATAGGATACTTTTTTCATCTCTTTTGCCTCTGAGGGTGTTAATGGACAGTCTTCAACTGACAATGATAGGCTGCATGGTAATAGTGTAGTAAGTGGAGAGCAAGATTGCATATTGAAACGTTTGAGGAGGTGTTCTACATATGCCATTTGGGACAGGGTTATATCTTCCTGTTTATTCTGGTCTATTCACATCCCTAAGATCAGCTTGGCTTCTCCAATATCTTTGATCTCATAGCTCAATTTGAGTTGCTGTTTTGCCATAGTTTCACTCTTCATAGTAGAAAATGCTCCAAGAACGTTATCTGTCCATATAGATGTCAGTGTGAATTCATTGTCAACCAGTTTAGAGCAGATTTGGGGATCTGCTCACAAAGTATGGTATCCATGCTGTTTAAATGTTTGGTCAAGATTTTTGGCCCAATTATAGGTACCTTGTATTGTACCATAAAGTGTTTTCTGAAGTTTTCATACTAAGTTACTGTCTCCCCCTTCCTCAAATCCTCTCGGTTGCTCCATGTAGATGTCAAAAGAGCTGTTGCTATTAAGAAAGGTTGACACAAAGTCAACCTGCCACAATCGGAGTCCTTGGGATGCAGCAATTGCACATACTAATCAGACAGAATCCAAACGAGCTACTAACGCATACATTTCATCATAGTTCTCACCCAGAACTTGGGTAAAGCCTTTTGCAACAGTTCATGCCTTCCATCTTTCTACTGTGCCATCGTTCTTCTATTTTATAGTAAAGACCCACTTTGACCTGACAACGTTCTTCCCAATAGGTCTAGGTACTAGCTTGAAGACCCCTTGTTCCTTTAACATTTTATATTCTTTGACCATTGGTTGCCACCAAAGGTCAGGGTGTTGCATAGCTTCACTAAAGGTATTTGATATTCATGTTTCAGTATCAATAAGAAAAGTTTGGGGTCGATTTAGATACTCGAGTGATTCCTGAAGCTGCGATGTAGGTTTAGGTTCACGTCGGGATCTGCGTATTGCTAGTGGAACATTATTTATTTCTTCTTGATTGGTTGCATGTATGACTTGATTATCTTTAGTATCTGGGATTGATGCTTGAGTTGGTTTATGCAGTTCTATTATCTGAAGATGTAACAATTGAAGTCTTGGTTGAGTAACCTTAACCCCACTTACACTCTAAGTTAGAGTTTGACAAAGAGAACTTGTTAGAGTTCTCGCTAATTGGCTCGGCTACTTATACATGAATATGTGTTTACAAGTATTTATCTAAACTATTTTATCCTGCGCATCTCTTTTGAGTCATGATGTCCTGCACGCATTTATTATTACATAATTATGAGGAAAGAAAAAGAAATAAAATAATCTGCCACCATGGATCATCTAGCTCATCTACTGTTTTATAACACCACCCCTCTTTCAAGGGTCCTCGTTCTGAGGACTTCTTCATAGCTCATTGTATGGGTCCCTTAGGTCACCCATGTCTTGGTTTTTGTCTTCTAATTCCTCCAAATACTTCCTATCTTCCTCCATTCTTCGTTGATCTTCCTTGTTTTCCTCTTCGTCCCACTCTTCTATCATTCCTTCCTTGTACTCATGTTCCTCCTCTTCCATTCTTTTCAAGAATGGGTTTCTGTTATATCTGGAGAACAGATTTTTCTTCCACTGTTTCCAATTCTCCTCCATATACTTCCAATATTCTCTGTCATACTTCTTATTACCCCATCCATAGAGTAACTTAGCTATGTACCTTCCCAGTAACTCTCTGCTGAACACTTTCTTATTTTCTTCTGCTTCTTACCGCCTCACCTCTTCTTCTTCTCTGTGATATTCCCTTTCAAATTCCTTTACTAATTCTATTGTATTCTTCAAATTTTCTCTACTCTCCCATGTGTCTTTTTCCGCTGTACATCCCTTCCATCATACTAAGTATTTATCCCTTCCTCACACCTTTCTCTTGTTCATGATTTTCTCCACCTCCCACTCTTCTTCCCCTTCAATCACCACTGGTTGTGGTGCTTCTTTTCTCTGGCCCTCCACTTGTGATTTGTACCGTCGTACTCGACTGATATTAACTACTGGATGTATTCTCACTGTAATAGGTAGCTCTAATTCTATTGCGTTACTAGAAATGATTGCTTTCACTTTGTAAGGTCCTACAAAGCATTCAGTGAGCTTCTCCATTTGTCTTCCGACCATTTGGTACTTCAAGTCTTTAGTGCTGAGTAGCACTAAGTCGCCGACTCGATATTCCTCCACCTCTCTTCTCTCCCTATCTACATACCGCTTCATATCTTCTTGCGCTTTCTGTAGCGCTGCTTTTGCTTCCTCCTGTATGTTCTTCAATCTTTCCGCAAATTTCTCCGCTCCTTTATATTTCCCCTTCTTTCTCATCTTGAACCCCATTCTAGGATCTTGTCCACTATTTGCCTTAAAGGGCAAAACCTTGGTTCCTGCGTGCACTTTGTTATTGTAGGCAAATTCTGCTGTTCCTAGCCATTCTGGCCATTGCTCTTGTCAATGATCGATGAACATTCGTAAGTACTGTTCAAGTTCCTGATTCATTCTTTCTGTTTGACCATCTGTCTGTGGATGGAATGCCGTGGACAATTTTGTCTCGATCCTCAACATGCAGTTCAGTTTCTTTATGATTCCTGCCACGAACTGTAGTCCTCTATCAGAGATTATACTATCTGATAACCCATGTAGTTTCCAAATGTTATCTCTAAATAAGCGTGCTAATCCTTCTGCGCTAGTCTTTTCTATAGTAGGTATAAAGTGTCCTATTTTCATGAATCTATCTACTACTACTAAAATTGAATCATATCATTGCGCTAAAGGCAACTTCGTAATGAAGTCTGCATTTATATGAGTCCACCCCTTTTCTGGAATCAAATTCGGCATTAATTTTCCTGCTGGTGGTTGTATTCAATTCTTGTTGCATTAGCAGACATTGCATCCTTCCACATATCGCTTCACCTCTCTAGTGACCCCTGGCCACCAGAAATTCCTTGTCACCAACTCTGCTGTTTTCCACTGTCCTCCATGTCCTCCTACAGACATATCATGGTGTAGCCTGATTACTTCCGCTCTCAGCTTCTCATCCTTAGGGACATACACCTTTCCTTCTTTCAGCATTAGGCTGTCTTCTTGACACCATTCTTCATCTCTTAACATTTTCACTCCTGCTCGCTTTATTTCTTCCACAGCTTTTACTACCTCATCATCCTTCATTTCACACTTCCTTACTTTGTCCAACAGATCCACTCCTTCTATGATTACTTCTGCCTTTCTAACCCTCTTCTCTTCTAGCCATTCTTTCTTGACCAATATTTGCTCCTCATTATTCTTTTCTACTCCTACTTCCCAATCTGGCCTCCTGCTCAGTCCATCTGCTTTGCCCATTTTGCTTCCCGAGATATATTTCAACACGAAGTCAAATCTAGACAGATATAGAGCCCATCGCGCTTGTCGACGATTTAGCTTTTGGTTGTTCATAAAGTATTCCAGATTTTTATGGTCTGTCCAGACTTCGAATTTACTTCTAGTTCCTTCCAGGAAGTGCCTCTATGCCTCCAAGCATCGTATTACAGCTAGCATCTCTTTGTCGTGTATTTCATAATTTCTTTCAGTTTCATTTAACGACTTTGAGATGTATGCTACTGGTCTCCATTTACTATCTTCACATTTAATTGATAGCACTCCTCCCATTGCAAAGTTGGAGGTGTCTGCCTCAACTCTAAACTCCTTATCAAGATCAGGTGCAACTAGTAGAGGTCGACTTGTGAAGACCATCTTCAACTGCTCAAATGCTTTCTGCTGCTGCTCCTCCCACTTCCACCTCTCGTCTTTTCTTGTTAAATTGTTCAAGGGTCTGGCCAACTTTGCAAAATCTTTTACAAATCGTCTATAGTAGTTTGCAAGTCCCAAGAACTTTCTAATGTCTCTGACCATTTTAGGCACTGGCCAATTCAATACTCCTGCCACCTTATCTTCTTCTATCTTGATTTTCCCTTGACCCATTACTACTCCCAGAAAGTTCACCTTTTGCACCTTCTAGGCATATTTTTCTGGTTTCACATATAAGTCATTCTTCTCTAGTCTTCTCAGCACCTCTTTTACAATCTCATCATGGCCTTCCTCCATCTCTGTTCCTATCAATATATCATCCACAAATGCTGCTACCTTTCACTCGTTAATCATATCTCTCAGAATTTTGTTCATCATGCCTTGGAATATGGCAGGTGAATTTGTCATCCCAAAAAACATAACCATTGGTTCATATGACCCCACATGAGTAGTGAAGGCCGCCTTCCACTTGTCTTCTTCCTTTATTCTCACATTGTTATAGCCTCACTGGAGATCCATCTTAGTAAACACTCTTTTGTTGCCCATAGAGTCTACTAGATCTGTGATTAATGGCAGAGGATAATTGTTCTTAACCGTCTGCTTATTAAGTCTCCTGTAATCTATAACCATGTGCTTCCCCCCATCTTTCTTGCCCACAAAGAACACTGGCAACGTCTGGGACGATTTAGAAGGTCTGATGTAACCTTTCTTTAAATGCTTGTCGACAAATTTCTGTACCTCTTCCTTTTCATTTTTGGAGAGAGGGTACACTCTCGCTTTGCTTGCCTTGAAATCGTCGTTGAGATCTATCGCATGATCCCATGCCTTTCTAACTGGCATTCTTTCTGACTTTACCTTTCCGAATACCTTCAACCACTTGTGGAACCTCTTGGGTACCATTTCCTCCACCTTCCTATGATTCGCCTCCATTTTCTCCTCCTTTCCCCAATCTTCCTTTTCATCTACTGCCCATCTTACAATTTTCTTCTTATCTTCTCTTGTCTCTTTTTTCCCTTTTATTCTCACTATTCTTCCACACAATGGTGGACACCTCGTCATTCTCACTTTTCCTTTCTCCTAATCTATCTCTGGATTATGAGCTGCCAACCATGGCATACCCAAAATTACATCTGTCTTCCCTAGTTCACAGACATCTATTCGAACTCTCTTTACATGTCCTTTGTAGAACATGTTAACTTCTACCTCATGTGTGATTGCACCTCCACTATTCCTAGTACCATCCACATTTCTTACTTGCAGGGGTCGGTCTAACTTCATCAACTTGTATCCTCCCTTCTGAGCTAATCCTTTGCTCATAAATAGGCCCATTGCTCCACTGTCCAACAATGCCCTTACTGTTCTCCCCTTATGCGTATCTATCTTTTCAATACCCACATTCATCCATACTTCTCTTAGAGGCTTAAGCATTTGCCTCACTTCTCTTACTTTCCTTTTTTGCATTGCCTTCTGATTGACAGTTTCTGCCACTCTCTTCAGATCAGTGATTCCAGTTCTCCCCTTCTGGGCCCTAGGCACTGTCTATTCTACCTCTCCACCCCAATTCCACCACGGTGTTTTCTTTCCTGTCCTACATGGCAGACAGAAAGTCTCTCCTTTCTCATTTCTTTCTACTCTCTCCCCTACTACCGCGTCTTTGTCTCCACATGTGCTGCATTTTACCCTTTCTGCTCTTCCGTTCTCTGCTTTGCTGTCTCTCTAGTTCCATGCTTCTTTGCAGTTTCCACACCACATATTGCATAGCTGCACCTTCCCCAGGAACCCCTGTCCCCGATTCTCCTCTGTCTTCATCCCCTTATAGTCGCATCCTCTACATTCCACAAATGTTATGACCTCTCTAGGTATCATCCATCCCTCCATACATATTGCCGCTCTTCTTGGGGGCAACCCCCTTGCTCCACTATGCTTCTTTACTTTCTCCCATACCTCGCATGGAGGTGTCATTTCCTCCCTTTTCCTTTCTTCCTTTCTCTTTCGACACTCCCACTTCTTGTGTCCCACTTCTCCACACCCAAAACACTTTACCGTTTCTTCCACCTTTTCTTGCCTCCTCACTTCTCGCACTCCACACTGTATTACTCTGCTTCCCAAGACCTCAAACCTATTACCCCCTACCGTCCTCTCCTTTTGTTCTTTTCTCTTTCTGCACTTACGGGCGAAATGCCTGAAACCACCACATTTCCTGCAGAGTCTTCCTTCTCTGCCTTCTAATTTTGCCCTTAATTTGGCGAGGGCGCACCTTTTGTTGAGCATGTTGCTCATGAGTTTGTTGTATTGTTCCAGAGACATTGTGTTATGTTCTGGATGGGTTGGTGTAAAAAGATTTATATTGTTGTTTGAGAGACTCATTGTATTCTTCACTTATCTCACTTTTACGTCTGCTGAGGTGCACTATCTTCACCCAGCCAGGTGCCTACTGCTGTACTGACTACTGCCCTAATATTAGGGTAGACTATTACTTCACAGAGAAGATCCTTACTCTAAGTAGCCTCTTAAGGAGCGACTACTATTCTTCTGTGTAGACTGATCACAATGGACCAGTAGCACAAAGTTGTTATGACGAAAAGGATACAAGTATTCTATAAAGCCCACTCAATTGTAAGGTCTGGTCTGGGCTAGTACCTGAGTTTGGTTCTAACCGTCCACCTCTGGGGTCTAAACTTCCCAGTCAGTCTACTTAAGCCTGTGGCCCGGCTATGAGGAAGTTGGGAGTGATCTGAGTTGATCATATACCGAGAGAGTGATGAGAGTGAGTTAGACGAGAATCAAGGCAATTGGTGTCTGGATGTGTAAATGAGTTCTAGTGTAACGATTGAAGTCTTGGTTGAGTAACCTTAACCCCACTCACACTCTAAGTCAGAGTTTGACAAAGAGAACTCGTTAGAGTTCTCGCTAATTGGCTCGGCTACTTATACACGAATATGTGTTTACAAGTATTTGTCTAAACTATTTTATCCCATGCATCTATTTTGAGTCATGATGTCCCGCGTGCATTTATTATTACATAATTATGAGGAAAGAAAAAGAAATAAAATAATCTACCACCACGGATTGTCTAGCTCGTTTGCCGTTTTATAACAGAAGAGGTCTAGGTGCTACTTGTTGATAAGTTGTGCCTATATCACTTTGTTGTCACTGATGGCATCCACAGGGTGCTCTTCTCCTTCATGTAATTCTATCTGTTGTTGGGGAAGTATAGAAGGGGTATTTTCATCGTTAGTCTGGGTTTGGGTTGGTAAGGATGTGAAGTTTGTGTTCCCTTCCTTGAAGATTACATCTTGAGATTGAAATACTGAGTCTGTCTCCTTTTTAAGGAGCTTATAGCCTTCATGTTCAAAATAACCTAATAGTGAAGTCTTTACGGACCTAGGGTAAAGTTTAGATATATTTAAATCACTAGGTATGTGGGTGTAGGCTGTTGTTCCAAATGGTTGGAGATGTGAGATGTTCTACTGTCTGTAGTTTGGATTAGCACACACTACTTGTAGTTTGTTCTTCGTATTGTTTATATTTATTTGAAGGGCTGCTACTGAATATGACAGTTTGGTTGGGCAATTTTGGCTTATTCTCAGTCACCATACTTGTAATTGGAATATCTTTGTATAGGGATGCAACAACTGGGTCCCAGAAACTTGAAAGTAAGTTTAATAAAATGGTCTTGAAGTTTTTGTCTGTAATGTCTGTTCTGAGAGCCCTCGCTTGTAAGTTTGTTCCTCATGATGGTTATGTGGTTCTGGAAGTCATTTCTATCTGAAAAGGTTAAGTTTTGAAGTTCCTGCTCTGCATTTTGCTTTGTCATGTCTGATGCAGTTTCATAGCTAGACATGTATGTTTTCCATACTTCAGCTGTTGTTCCACTTATATCAATTCCTAGTCCAACTGGGTTTGTTATATTAAAGATGAGTAGAATTTTAGTCCATACATTTCTGGCTTCCCATTCATTCTTTAAGGGACTTAGTGAGTTCCAGGGAGTCTCAGTAGTCAGTCCCATAGGAGATTTAGTAGGATAATGTCATTAAGATATCTAGTTACTCCTTTAAATGCTGCAATAGAGAGAATATTGTTTTTTCAGATTGACCAGTTCATTCCATTGAACTTATCTGAGTCATTGAACATTAGTGGTATATTGGTTTATGAGGAGGCTATTGTGAGCTTGGTAATGTAGTGTGTTATTTAATTTTGTCAGTGTAATTGTGAGCACAGAGCCTGTAACCTGTAGAAGTATATATCTTAGGAGTCACCTATGAAGGTAGATGACTAATGTATTATCTGTAGAAGTATATGTCTACAAGTAAAGTCAGTAAACTATAATCTTAACAACTACTATTCTCATCTCAAGAGTCATCTATGAAGGTAGATGACTGAAGGCATAAAAGTAGGCTAATAGGTTAATATAAGAGGACTTGGTCTTCATTCTATGGAGAAGAAAAGGAAGTTAGAAAGAAGATGAAATACACTAATGTATTGATCGGAGACGATGGAATGATGACAAGTGATATAATGTTATATCACTCAAAGTGCAGTAGTTCTGCTCAACAATATTGAGTCAACATTATAATGAAGATACAAGAACCTTTGTCATACTCAAATGACACCTTGTGACAAGTTACTACTACTGACATACAACTGGTTGCTTACCTTAGCATAACTTTCTATCACAAATGGTCACTTACTGAGTTTTGTGATAGAAGAGTTCTTGTATCTCAAGCAAGGTAGAATAAGCAACAAAAGATGTTGTTAAGTCTGAGGTCTAATTCTTAGACTATAAAGCCTTATATACAGGAATTGATAGTCTGTACACCTGAACAGAGCATTACATGTTCTACTGCTTATTGTTCTACATATGGTAGCTCTTTTATGTTTAAAATAGTGATAACTTAACCATAAAAGGGGCTGTCCTTGTTTGTATTCAAGAATTGATGTGCATCTATGGGTAATAGATCAATGTCATGCCAAACCTTAAGGTCCTTGTATTTTCACAGGATCTTATCACCTTAAGGTCTATTTATAGTTGTCAAAAGCATATTGAAGAGAGCTTCTATGTGCATGTAAAAGCAAATGTCTGTGTTTGGCAGTTTCCGAGATATCTGCCAATCAGTGTTTAACACTGATTAACTAATATCTCAATGGGTACTAATTACTTTGATACATTTTGGGCATCGTTTGAAAGGTCTTCATGAGAGCTTTCAGACGCATTCTAGACTGTGAAAATTGTACAGGTATTTGTGGAGTTATGGCCAAATGAAGTTTATAACACTTTCACTAATTCTAACACTGGCTAGGTAATTTAACCGAATTCCCATCACTGTGACTCATCTTCCACATTATAAGTAGCTAGCCAATGTAATCATCCCTTAGCTTCATTATTCACTAAGTCTGCTCTTCCTTGTCTGGCTTCCTCTACTTTTCTCCTCTTGAAATAAACTCTTGTTTTTTATTGAATCTGAGTGGGTGAGCACAGAGGGAGACACAACCCTAAAGGTTGAGATCACACCCATCCAAACCCAAGAGAGATGACTTGACAAAACTACTACAAATGTTACTACTGCTAGTGAAGAAAATAAACAAGTCTATGTACTGATGACTGAAAACACAAATCTTGAGGTACTTACCTTTTCAACCTCTACTAACCTCCAGAATCCTAACCCAAATCTACTTTTTAGCTTTAACAAACTTGCAAATCAAAGAAAAATAGCTAAAGAGAAGAAAAACAGTAGGAATATATCTGGTGAATGTTCAATCCTATTTCATATAAAATTTAACAATAAAATTGATGTACTTACTTTAATTGACTTCAGTATCAGTGACCACTGCTTTGCCAATAAAAGCCTATTCATGATATACTCTCTCTTGAGCCCACTATTTACTAGATTATCTATAGAAAAAGATTCAACTTTTAGAATACTGGGAAAAGAAAGTATAAAACTATAGACCTATCTGAATAGAGAACAAAGGATTATTACCCTTGACAATATTATATATACTCCAGAATTAAGGTTAAATCTAATCTCTATCTCAAAACTAAGCTCTAAAGGAACAAGCATTACTTTTAATAAAGATAAAGCTATTGTAACATTAAAAAATGGTACAACGTTAAGCCATATCTGTAGTAACCATCAGCTAAGCTAGCTTAAGATCATACTTTAGATCAGAGTTGACAAAAAGAACTTGTTAGAGTTTTTGCTAATTGTTTTATACTACTTATACAATTTAATTATTTGTATATGTTATGTTTTTCTCACATTTTCCTATTAAGTCACCATTCCTGATTTGGTAATAAGTTCCTATACGTCCAATAAATAAAAGAAAAGAAAAAGAAAATAAATATTGACTTAGAGAGAATGGGCAATTCATGATAATATCAACAATTTATGACAAAATAATAATATTTTAGTACTTTAATGAGGCTAATTTGTCTCTAAAACAAGGACAGCAGCTCCTATACTTATTTATAATGTGCTCAGATTATATCTTTCAGTGTAAACATACTTGAGAGATAGAGCAGTAGTATAATAAAGAGTTTAATCGAAACAACTGGGCTTATTACACTCAATGTTATAAGAGAACAAAGAGAACTCGATAGAGTTCCTTGATGAATTGCTCTATCTACTTATACACAAATATTATTTGTCTATATGTATACTTAAGTAATTTTCCACAATCATGTGATCTGTCATGTGATCCTCATCTTATCTGATCTTATCTCTTATTTTATTTTTTAGCATTCCTTATTTAATCTATCTAAGAAGAGTTTTCATTCTTTTCATTCCTGTCAAGTCATCTCTTGGGTTTGGGTAGGTGTGACCTCAACCTTCAGAGTTGTGTCTCTCTCTGTGCTTACCTACTCAGATTCAACAGAGGACAAGAGTTTATTTTCAAGAAGGGAAAAGTAGAGAAAGTCAGACAGAGAGGAATAGACTTAGTGAATAACAAAGCTAAGGGATAATTACATTGGCTAGCTACTTATAATGTAGAAGATGAGTCACAATGATGGGAATTTGGTTGAATTACCTAGCCAGGGTTAGAATTGGTAAAAGTTACACTAAGATAAACAACTAGTTGCATGTCAGTAGTAGTAACTTGTCATGAGATATTACTAGAGCATGACAATTCCTCTAATCACACAATTTTAGAACTAGGCTGGTTCATGACAAGTGGCCATGAACTCTACTATCAGATACCTCAAACTCATAAAACCAACATCTAACTTCCCCAGATAGTCGGTATTCTAGTCTTTAGACTGATATACTACTCAGAACAGACTCAAGAGTTGTAACAATTGAAGTCTCAGTTGGGTAACCTTAACCTCACTCGTACTCTAAGTCAGAGTTTAACAAAGAGAACTCATTAGAGTTCCTGTTAATTGGCTTAGCTACTTATACATGAATATGTATTTACAAGTATTTGCCTAACTATTTTATCCCACACATCCCTTTCAAGTCATGATGTCCCATGCACATTTAATATTACATAATTATTAGAAAAGAAAAAGAAATAAAATAATCTGCCACTGTGAATCGTCTAGCTCGCCTGCCATTTTATAATACCATCCCCCTCTCAAGGGTCCTTGTCCTAAGGACTTCTTCATAGCTCATTGTATGGGTCCCTTAGGTTACCCATGTCTTGGTTTTCATCTTTTAATCCCTCCAAATACTTCCTATCTTCCTCTATTCTTTGTCGATCTTCCTCATTTTTCTCTTCATTCCACTCTTTTATCATTTCTTCCTTGTACTCATATTTCTCTTCTATTCTTTTCAAAGACAGATTTCTACTATATCTAGAGAACAGATTTTTCTTCCACCATCTCTAGTTTTTCTCCATACACTTCCAATACTCTCTGTCATACTTCTTGTTACCCTATCTATAAAGTAATTTAGCTATATACCTTTCCAGTAATTCTCTGCTGAACACTTTCCTATTTTCTTCTGCTTCTTGCCACTTCACTTCTTCTTCTTCCTCTCTGCGATATTTCTTTTCAAATTCTTCTACTAATTCCATCACATTCTTCAGATTCTCTCTACTCTCCCATGTGTCTTCTTCTACCATACATCCCTTCCATTGTACTAAGTATTTATCCCTCCCCTGTACCTTTTTCTTGTTCATAATTTTCTTCACTTCTCATTCTTCTTCCTTTTCAATTACCACTGGTTGTGGTATTTTCTTTCTCTGTCCCTCTACTTGTGACTTGTACCTTTGTACCCGACTAACATTGACTACTGGATGTATCTCAATTGTACTAGGTAGTTCCAATTCAATTGTATTACTAGAGACAATCGCTTTGACTTTGTAAGGTCCCACAAAGTGTTTTGTGAATTTCTCTGTATGTCTTCCAGCCATCTGGTACTTCAAGTCCTTTGTACTGAGTAGTACTAAATTGCCTACTTTATACTTCTCTACTTCTCCTCTCTGTCTGTCTGCATACCGCTTCATATCTTCCTGTGCCTTTTGCAGTACTGTTCTGGCTTCCTTCTGCACTTTCCTCATTCTTTCAGCGAATTTCTCCACTCCTTCATACTTCTCTTTCTTCCTCAACTCAAATCCCATTCATGGATCTTGTCCTTGGTTTGCCTTAAAGGACGATATTTTAGTTCCAATGTATATCTTGTTGTTGTAGGCGAATTTGGCCATCTCTAGCCATTCTGGCCATTGTTCTTGTCAATGATCTATGAACATTCGAAGGTACTGTTCCAACTCCTGGTTCATTCTTTCTATCTGACTGTCTGTTTGTGAGTAGAACACTGTAAACAATTTTGTCTTGATCCCCAGCATATGATTCAGCTCCTTCATTATTCCTGCCATAAATTGTGGTCCTCTATCTGAAATTATGCTATCTGGTAGTCTGTATAACTTTCAGACATTATCTCTAAATAGTCGTGCTAACCCTTCTGTACTTGTTTTCTTTATAGTAGATACAAAATGTGTTATTTTCGTAAATCTATCTACTACTACTAAGATTGAGTCATATTCTTGAGCTAAGGATAACTTTGTAATGAAGTCTGCACTGATATGGGTCCACACCTTTTTTGGGATTGAATTCAGCATTAACTTCCCTGCCGATGGTTGTATTTGATTTTTATTGCGCTGACAGGCATCACACCCTTCCACATACCGTTTTACCTCCCTAGTGACCCCTGGCCACCAGAAATTCCTTGTTACTAATTCTGCTGTCTTCTACTGTCCCCCCATATCCCCCTACAGGCGTATCATAGTGTAGCCTGATTACTTCCGCTCTTAACTTTTCGTCTTTGGGAATATATACCTTTCCCTCTTTCAACATTAAGCCATCTTCCTGATACCACTCTTCGTCTTGTAGCATTTTTACTCCTGCTCATTTCATCTCTTCCACTGCTTTCACTACTTTGTTATCTCTTGCTTCATATTTTCTTACTTTATCTAGTAAGTCTACTCTCTCTATTACAACTTTTGCCACTTTCATCCTTTTCATTTCTAATCACTCTTTCTTTACCAGTGTCTGCTCCTCATTATCCTTTTCTACTCCAACCTCCCAGTCCGGCCTCCTACTCAACCTATCTGCCTTTCCCATCTTACTTCCTGAAATGTGCTTCAATACAAAGTCAAATCTCGATAGATATAGTGCCCATCTTGCTTGTCTGCAGTTGAGCTTCTGATTGCTCATGAAGTACTCAAGATTCTTATAGTTGGTCCAGACTTCAAATTTACTTTGGGATCCTTCCAGAAAGTGTCTCCAAGCCTCTAAACAGCATATTACAGCTAACATTTCCTTATCATGTATTTCATAGTTTTGTTCAGTTTCGTTCAACGATTTAGAAATATAAACTGCCAGTTTCCATTTGCCATCTTCACATTTGACTGACAGAACTCCTCCCATTGTGAAGTTCAAAGCATCTGCTTCAACTCTGAATTCTTTGTCTATGTCTGGTGCAACCAGTAAAGATCTGCTAGTAAAAACCTATTTCAGCTGCTCAAATGCTCCCTGCTGCTCATCTCTCCATTTCTACTTCTCTTCCTTTCTTGTTAAATTATTCAAGGGTCGGGCTATTTTGGCAAAGTCTTTTACAAATCACCTGTAGTAATTAGCGAGACCCAGAAACTTTCTAACATCTCTGACTGTTTTTGGTACCGGCCAGTTTAACACTTCCGCCACCTTATCCTCCTCCATTTCAATTTTCCTTTGACCATTATTACTCCTAGGAAGTTCACCTTCTGCACCTTCCAAGCACATTTCTCTGATTTCACATATAGGTTATTTTCCTCTAGTCTTCTCAACACTTCTTCTACTATCTCATCATGTCTCTCCTCTGTTTCTGTCCCTACTAATACGTCATCCACAAATGCTGCTATTTTTCCCTCATTTATTATGTCTCTCAGGATTTCATTCATCATGCCCTGAAACATAGTGGGTGAATTTGTCATCCCAAAGAACATCACTACTGGTTCGTACAACCCTATATGAGTAGTAAAGGCCACCTTCCATTTGTCTCTCTCTTTGATTCGCACATTATTATATCACCACCAGAGATCTATTTTAGTAAAGATTCTTTTATTGCCCATAGAATCCACTAAGTCTGTAATTAATGGCAGAGGATAATTATTTTTGACCGTCTGCTTATTGAGTCTCCTGTAGTTCATAACCATGCATTTTCCTCCGTCCTTCTTGCCCACAAAGAACACCGGTAACATCTGAGGTGATTTAGAAGGTCTGATGTATCCTTTCTTTAAATGCTCATCGACAAACTTTTGTACCTCCTCCTTTTCATTTCTAGAAAAAGGATATACCCTTGCTTTGCTTACTTTAAAGTCATCATTGAGATCTATCACATGATCCTATACCTTCCTAACCAGCATTCTCTTGAACTCCACCTTCCTGAATACTTTTAACCATCTGTAAAACCGCTTGGGTACTATTTTCTCTACCTTTCTATGATCTGTCTCTATCTCTTTCTCTCTTCTCCAGTTCTCTTTCTCGTCCACTGCCCATCTAATGATTTTCTTTTCATCTTCTCTTATTTCTTTCTTCCCTTTTATTCTTACTGCTTTTCCACACAATGGTAGACATCTTGTTATTCTAACTTCCCCTTTTTCCCAATCTATCTCTAGATTATGGGCTGCTAGCTATGGCATACCCAAAATTACATCTATCTTTCCCAGCTCGCATACATCCATTCTAACTCTCTTTACATGTCCTTTGTAGAACATGTTTACTTCTACTTCATGCATAATTGCACCTCCACTGTTTCCAGTGCTATCTATATTTCTTACTTGTAAGGGTCGATCCAGTTTGATCAACCTATACTCTCCCTTCTGAGCTAAATTCTTGCTCATAAACATTCCCATTGCTCTGCTATCCAGCAATGCTTTCACTGTCCTTCTCTCGTGCGTATCTATCTTTTCAATACCCATTGTCATCCACACTTCTCTCAGAGGCTTAAACATTCATTTTACTTCTCTTGCTTCCCCTTTTCTTTGCACTGCCTTCTGATTGACAGTTCCTGCCATCTTACTCAGATCAGTGATTCCAGCCCTCTTCTTCTGGACCCTAGGCACTGTCCATTCTATTTCTCCTTCCCAATTCCACCACAGCGTTTTCTTTCCTATCCTACATGGCAGACAGAAAATTTCTTCTTCTTCGTTTCTCTCCACTTTTTCTTTCACAGTATCTCTCACATTACATGCACTACACATCATCTTTTCTGCTTTCCCACTTTGCACTTCTCTTTCTCTCCACTCCTTTGCTTCCCTGCAACTTTCACACCACATGTGCAACAGTTGCTTTTTACTCAGAGACCCTTGTCCCTAGTTCTTCTGAGTTTTGGTACCCTTATAATCACACCCACAACATTCCATGAAGGTCACTACCTCTCTCTGTGTTGTCCACCCCTCTATACTTATTCTGGCTCCTCTTAGGGATAGTCCTTTTGCACTGGAGTGCAATTTTACCTTTTCCCAAACCTCCCTTGGAGGTGCCATTTCTTCCTTCCTTTTTTTTCCTCTTTCTCAGACACTCCCACTTCTTATGTCCCACTTCTCCACACCCAAAACACTTTACTATTTCTTCTACTTTCTCTTGCCTCCTCACCTCTTGTACTCCACACTGCATTACTCTGCTCCTCAGTGTTTTGAACCTATTGCCCTCCACCATCCTCTTCTTCTGTTCTTCTCCCTTTCTGCAATTCCAGGTGAGGTGCCCAAACCTCCCACATCTCTTACAAATTCTTCCCTCTCTTCCTTCCAGCTCTGTCCTTAATTTGGCGAGGGCACGCTTTTTGTTAAGCATGTCGCTCATAAGTTTGTTGTATTGGTTCAGAGATATCGTGTTATGTTTTGGATAGGTGAAATGACTTGTTTGTAAAAAAAAAGAAGTATATATTGCTTGAGGGTTACTTGACATCTTCTTCTAAGGGCTCACGGTACGTCTGCTGGGGTATACAAGTCTTCTCCCAACCAGGTGCCTATTGTCTTACTGACTACTGTCCTAATAGTACTTTGGCTATCACTCCACGGAGGAGATCCCTACACTAATTGCTTTCTTAAGGATGCAGCAATATTCCTCTATGTAGACTGATCACAATAGACTAGTAGCACGAAGTATATAGTAGAAATACAAGTAATTGTAAAGAGCACCGCTCAATTGTAAGGTCTAGTCTAGGCTAGTACCTGAGCTTGGTCCTAGCTGTCCACATCTGGGGTCTAAACTTCCCAGTCAGTCCACTTAAGCCTATTGCCTGGCTATAGGGAATTTGGGATTGGTCTGAGGCGACCACACACTGAGAGTGAGTGATGAAAGTAAGAGTAACAAGAATTGAGACGATTGATGTCTGGAATATGAAAACGAGTTCTAGTGTAACAATTGAAGTCTCAGTTGGGTAACCTTAACCTCACTCGCACTCTAAGTCAGAGTTTGACAAAGAAAACTCGTTAGAGTTCCTGCTAATTGGCTCAGCTACTTATACATAAATATGTGTTTACAAGTATTTGCCTAACTATTTTATCCCACACATCCCTTTCAAGTCATGATGTCCCATGCACATTTAATATTACATAATTATTAGAAAAGAAAAAGAAATAAAATAATCTGCCACTGCAAATCATCTAGCTTGCCTGCCATTTTATAACAAGAGTGCAAAGTACTACTCACGAGACAAGCTATGGCACATAGGACTCATTATCAGGAACCATGACATCATAGATCACCCATCAGATGTAATGATTGAAGTCTTGGTTGAGTGACCTTAACTTCACTTGTACTCTAAGTCAGATTTTAATAAAGAAAACTCATTAGAGTTCTCGCTAGATTGTGTACACTACTTATACAAGTCCAATTATTTGTACATGTTTACTGATCCAACAATATTACATAATTAAATGGAAAAATAAAATAAATATTGACTTGAGAAAAGAGGCAATTCATGACATTAGTGTCATGAACTATCAAATTTCTCTAAGTCATTATTTATTTATTTTTTTCATTTAATTAGGTAATTACATCGGATCAGTAAACATGTACAAATAATTGGACTTGTATAAGTATTGCACACAATCTAGCAAGGACTCTAACGAGTTCTCTTTGTCAACTCTGACTTAGAGTGGGATTAAGGTTAAGATTACTTAACTGCAACTAAGATCCTTACACTAAAACTCATTTCCACTACCAGACACTGATTGTCTTGATCCTTGTCATACTCACTCTCATCGCTCCCTCGGTGTGTGATCAACTCTGATCACTCCCAACTTCCTTATAGCCAGGCCACAGGCTTAAGTGGACTGACTGGAAAGTTTAGACCCCAGAGGTGGATGGTTAGGACCAAACTCAGGTACTAGCCCAGACCAGACCTAACAATTGAGTGGGCTCTATAGTTTACTTGTATACCTTTCATTGTATCAACTTTGTGCTACTGGTCTATTGTGATCAGTCTATGTAGAAGAATAGTAGTTGCTCTATAGGAGGCTACTTAGAGTAGGGATCTTCTCCGTGAAGTGATAGTCTACCCTAGTATTAGAGCAGTAGTCAGTACAGCAGTAGGCACCTGGCTGGGTGAAGATCTTGTGCCCCAGCAGACATAAAAGTGAGACAGGTAAAGAACACAACGAGTTCCTCAAAAATATACACAAAACTTTTTTTACAACAACTCGCCCCTCTAAAATACAATACACTATGTCTTTAGAGGTGTACAACCAACTCATGAGCGACATGCTCAACCAAAGGTATGCCCTCGCCAAACTAAGGGCAGAACTAGAAAACAGAAAAGGAAGGATTTGCAGGAGGTGTGGGAGGTCTGGGCATCTCATCTGAAAGTGTAGAAGTGAAGAAGAGCAGAAAAAGGAGAAGGTAGTAACAAATAGATTTGAAACCTTGGGAAGTTGAGTAATGCAGTGCAGGGTGAGAGAGGTGAGGAGGCAGGAAATAGTAGAAGAAGAAGTGAAGTGTTTTGGATGTGGAGAGAAGGGACACAAGAAGTAGGAGTGTCTGAATATGAAGAAGAGAAAACAAGAGGAAGTGGCACCACTGCAGAAGGTGTGGGAAAAGGTGAAGGAACATAGCAGGGCAAGGGGGCTGCCTCCAAAAGAAGTGGCAATGTATATGGAGAGGTGGACAATACCCAGAGAAGTAGTGACATTTGTAGAGTGTAGGGGGTATAATTATAAGAGGACAAAAACAAAGGAAAATTAGGAACAGGGGTTCCTGGGGAAGGTGCAGTTGTACAATATGTGGTGCAGAAGCTATAAGGAAGCATGGAACTGAAGAGACAGAGAAGCGGAGAGTAGAAGAGCAGAAAGGGTAAAATATAGCACATGTGGAGGTAAAGATGCAGTGGTAGGGGAGAAAGTGGAAAGGAATGAAAAAGGGAAGGTTTTCTGTCTACCATGTAGAACAGAAAAGAAGACACCATGATGGAACTGGGGCAGAAGGATGGAACAGATAGTGCCTAGGGCCCAGAAGGGAAGGGCTGGAATTACTGATCCGAGGAGAGTGGCAGAAGCTGTTAATCAGAAGGCAGTGCAAAGAGGAGAAGCGAGAGAAGTGAGGCGAACATTTAAGCCTCTGAGAGAAGTATGGATGACCATAGGCATTGAGAAAATAGATACTCATGAAGGAAGAACAGTGAAGGCATTGCTTGATAGTGGAGCAACAGGATTGTTCATGAGCAAAGGTTTGGCTCAGAAAGGAGGATATAGGTTGATTAAATTGGATCAACCTTTGTAAGTAAGAAATGTAGATGGCACTAGTAATAGTGGAGGTGCAATAACACATGAAGTAGAAGTAAACATGTTCTACAAAGGACATGTAGAAAGAGTCCAAATGAACGTTTGTGAATTGGGGAAAATGAATATAATTTTGGGTATGTCATAGTTAGTAGCCTATAATCTAGAAATAGACTGGGAGAAAGAAAAAGTGAGAATGATGAGATGTCCACCATTATGTGGAAAAACAGTAAGAATAAAAGGGAAGAAAGAGATAAGAGAGGACGAAAAGAAAATTGTTAGATGGGCAGTAGATGAGAAAGAAGATTGGGGAAGAAAGAAAAAAATAGAAGCAGACCATAGAAAGGTGGAAGAAATGGTGTCAAAGAGATTCCATAAATGGTTGAAGGTATTTGGGAAGGTGGAGTCAAAAAGGATACCAGTTAGAAAGGTGTGGAATTATGCAATCAATCTCCAAAACGACTTTAGAGCTAGTAAAGCATGAGTATACCCCCTTTCTAGAAATGAGAAGAAGGAAGTATAAAAGTTCATTGAGGAACATCTGAAGAAGGGATATATTAGACTTTCTAAATCACCTCAGACATCGCCAGTGTTCTTTGTGGGCAAGAAAGATGGAGGAAAGTACATGGTTATGAACTACAGGAGACTCAACAAACAGATGGTCAAAAATAATTACCCACTGCCGTTAATTACAGACTTAGTGGATTTTATGGGCAATAAAAGGATCTTTACTAAGATGGATCTCCAGTGGGGGTATAATAATGTGCGAATCAAAGAGGGAGATGAGTGGAAGATGGTCTTTACTACTCATGTGGGGTCGTATAAACTAGTAGTGATGTTCTTTAGGATGACAAACTCACCCACTACGTTTCAGGGCATGATGAACAAAATCCCGAGAGACATGATAAATGAAGGGAAGGTGGCAGCATTTGTGGATGATGTACTAGTAAGAATAGAAACAGAGGAGGAACACAATGCAATAGTGGAAGAAGTGTTGAGGAGATTAGAGGAAAATGACCTATATATAAAACCAGAGAAATGTGCTTGGAAGATGCAGAAAGTAAACTTCCTGGGAGTAGTAATGGGTCAAGGAAAAATTGAAATGGAGGAGGATAAGGTGGCAGAAGTGTTGAACTGGTTGGTACCAAAAACGGTCAGAGATGTTAGAAAGTTTTTGGATCTTGCCAATTACTATAGGCAATTTGTAAAGGACTTTGCCAAAATAGCCCAACCCTTGAATAATTTAACAAAAAAGGAAGAGAAGTGGAAATGGGGAAATGAGTAGTAAAAAGCATTTGAACAGCTAAAACAGGTTTTCACTAGCAAACCGTTACTAGTTGCACCAAACATAAACAAAGAATTCAGAGTTGAAGTAGACGCTTCTAACTTTGCAACGGAAGGAGTTCTGTTAGTCAAATGTGAAGATAGAAAATGGAGACTAGTGGCTTATATTTCTAAATCGTTGAATGAAACGGAATGAAACTATGAAATACACAACAAAGAGATGTTAGCCATAATACGCTGTTTAGAAGCCTGGAGACACTTTCTGGAGGGGTCCCAAAGTAAATTTAAAGTCTGGACCAATCATAAGAATCTTGAGTACTTTATGAGCAATCAGAAGCTCAATCATAGACAAGCCAGATGGGCACTGTACTTATCAAGATTCAACTTCGTCTTGAAACATATTTCAGGAAGTAAAATGGAAAAGGCAAATGGATTGAGTAGAAGGCCAGATTGGGGGATGAAAGTAGAGAAAGATAATGAAGAACAGACGTTGGTAAAGAAAGAGTGGTTGGAAGTAAAGAGAATACAAGTGATAGAAGTAATCATAGAAGAGGTGGACTTACTAGACAAAGTAAGGAAATGTGAAGTGAGAGATGATGAAGTAGTGAAGGCAGTAGAAGAAATGAAATGAGCAAGAATAAAGATACTAAGAGATGAAGAGTGGTGTCAGGAAAACAGCTTGATATTAAAAGAAGGGAAAGTCTATGTTCCCAAAGACGAAAATTTAAGAGCAGAAGTAATCAGGCTATACCATAATACGCCTGTAGGAGGATATGGGGGATAGTAGAAGACAGCAGAATTGGTGACGAGGAACTTCTGGTGGCCAGAGGTCACTAGGGAGGTAAAGCAATATGTAGAGGGGTGTGATGCCTGCCAGCAAAACAAAAATTGAACTCAACCACCGGTAGGAAAACTTATGCCAAATTCGATTCTGGAGAAGGTGTGGACTCATATTAGTGCAGACTTCATTACGAAGTTGCCTTTAGCGCAAGGTTATGATTCAATCTTAGTAGTGGTAGATAGATTTACAAAAATAGCACACTTCATACCTACTACAGAGAAAACAAGCGCAGAAGGACTGGCACGATTGTTTAGAGATAAAATTTGGAAGTTACACAGACTACCAGATAGCATAATCTCGGATAGAGGACCACAGTTCACAGCAGACATTATAAAGGAGCTAAATTGCATGTTAGAAATTGAGACAAAACTGTTAACATGTCAGAACCCGTAGGACAATCCCGGATCCCCCTTAGAGGGTATGAGGTTAAAGACGAGAAGAACTCAATAGAGTTTCCTCTATGAATTGCCTAGCTATTTATATAATTACAAGTGGCTATGCTAAGGCTATTCTAAGAGAGATCATGGTATCTATTAACTACCATCTGTCAAATCCTGAGTAATTCCCCATGTCAGACAGCTTCTGCCCACGTTGCACCTTCATGTTCTCCCACACATGGTGGCTGTCTGATAGGCATGTGATCAAGCTCAGATCATCACTCGATCCTTCCTATGCTTGTCCTTTTATTAGATCCTAACGTTCCCACATCGTAGTCATTATGTTCATGTTCGTCATATAGTTGTTAATTAATTTATTTAATAAAGAAAAAGATAAGTGTCAGAGCAAATCATAACACAACAGTGTTCCACCTACAAACAGATGGTCAAATAGAAAGGATAAACCAGGAGTTGGAACAATATCTCCGAATGTTTATAGACCATTGACAAGAGCAATGGCCAGAGTGGCCAGGAACAGCAGAATTTGCCTATAACAACAAAGTGCATGCAGGAACTAAGGTTTCACCCTTTAAGGCAAATAGCAGACAGGATCCTAGGATGGGATTTGAGATAAGGAAGAAGGGGAAACATGAAGGAGCAGAGAAGTTTATGGAAAGGATAAAGAACATGCAGGAGGAGGCAAAAGCAGCGTTATAAAAGGTACAGGAAGATATGAAGCGGTATGCTGATAGGGAAAGAGGGGAAGCAGAGGAGTACAAAGTAAGCGACTTAGTGCTACTCAGTACTAAAGACTTAAAGTACCAAATGATTGGAAGGCAAACAGAAAAATTCACAGAACACTTTGTAGGACCTTATAAAGTAAAGGCAATTGTTTCTAGTAATGCAGTAGAGTTAGAATTGCCTAGCACAATTAGAATACATCCAGTAGTCAATGTTAGTAGAATACAAAGGTACAAGTCGCAAGTGGAAGGACAAAGGAAGGAGACGCCACAATCCATGGTAATCGAAGGAGAAGAAGAATGGAAAGTGGAGAAAATCGTGAATAAGAGGAAAGTGAGAGGAAGGGACAAATACCTGGTACGATGGAAAGGATGTACGGCAGAAGAAGATACTTGGGAAAACAGAGAGAATTTGAAGAATGCGATGGAGTTGGTAGAAGAATTCGAGAGGGAATATGGAAGGGAAGAAGAAGAAGAAGCAAGATGACAAGAAACAGAAGAAGATAGAAAAGTATTCAACCGAGAGTTGCTAGGAAGATACACAGCTAAATTGCTCTATGGATGGGGCAATAAGAAATACAATCAAGAGTATTGGAAAAGGATAAAAGAAAATTGGAAAAGATGGAAAAGAAATCCATTTTCCAGATATAATAGGAATCCGTTCTTGAAAAGAATGGAATAAAAGAAAAATGAATATAAGAGAGAAAAGATAGAGGAATGGAACGAGGAGAAGGACAAGAAAGATCGACAGAGAATGGAGGAGGACAGGAAGTACCTGGAGCAATTAGGGGATGAAAACCAAGATATGGGTGATCTAAGGGACCCATATAACGAACTGTAAAAGAAGTCCTCAGGACGAGGACCCTTAAAAGGGGGATGGTATCATGAACCGTTAAATTCCCCCAAGTCATTATTTTTCTTTTTCATTTAATTAGGTAATTACGTCGGATCAGTAAACATGTACAAATAATTGAACTTGTATAAGTATCGCACATAATCTAGTGAGGACTCTAACAAGTTCTCTTTGTTAACTCTGACTTAGAGTGTGTAATAAAATGGCAGGCGAGCTGGAGCATCCGCAGCGGCAGATTATTTTATTTCTTTTCCATTTTCTTTTATTATGTAATAGTTTACAATGCGCAGGACACTATAACTCAAAAGGAATCCGCGGAATAATTTGAGTAAACAAATACAAGTAAATACCAATTCGCGTATAAGTAGCTAAATCAATTAGCGAGGACTCTAATGAGTTCTCTTTGTCAACTCTGACTTAGAGTGTGATCTGAGGTTATCTCAACTAAGGTTCATTACAGAGTGGGATTAAGGTTAAGGTTACTTAACCACAATTAAGATCCTTACAATTAGATATATCTATCAATTATTGATGAATAGCTATAAAAATAGATCTTACTTGTGGGAACAAAAAGCAGCCCATAGTACTGTTAAACTACATCAGAAAGATATATTAGGCAAGTAGAAAGAGATGAAATATAATAAAAGAGAAGAAAATAAAGAGTGAAAGAGTATCTAAGTAGTAGTGAGAGGTAGATAGTCTTGATTGGCTACTGTAAACTAAAAATAGGCCCTATATCATAAATCGTGACACGATAACTTTTCTTTTCTATTTTTACTTTTCTATTTTTAGAATGGACTTACATAATCAGGGAAGTCACATGACATGTCACATGATCACCATGGGAAAGTAGTGCACAGACCAAGTAGAATAGATATAAGTAGTGT
>Ga0153966_100155_pt1 | contig 44139 bp, 34 predicted proteins | sample TSFL050MetaG_FD_104738 | JGI IMG/M metagenome (GOLD analysis project Ga0153966, IMG submission 104738) | Attine ant fungus gardens microbial communities from Florida, USA - TSFL050 MetaG | ecosystem: Host-associated > Fungi > Mycelium > Unclassified | place: USA: Florida, Paynes | collected... | reverse complement strand
TAAGTTGAGTGAGTCTGGGGACTCACCAACACTGGGAGGGATGGCCTGGGGGTCAGGGGGATAAGCTCTGAAAGCAAAGGATTTATTTGGAATATTCGACTTAACCATGGTGGTGGTTAGAGGAAAAGAAGGGATGCTTAGATGTGCTATTTGAAGGTTGGTTATGGACAACCTATGTCTAGTTTTCTTTCCTCTCTTAGGACAGTTTTCTTTTCTGATACTGATAGTGTCTCTTGCCAGTGAAGGGACAGTCATGGTCTCTAAGGCGTCAGTAGGCTACTTGTTGTAGATAGTCTGCTGCAGACTGCAATCAAGCACTGCGTTATAAATTTTTGAACAAAAAAAAAAAAAAAAAAGTCCCCAACACAAGGTTGATAGCATAAAAGCAAACAAGTAAAATAACAAGCCCACTCAAGATGGAGGTCAGGTCTCAGACATAGTATCTGAGCTTGGTACTGCGCTTTTACCATTAGTCACTAACTGACTAACAAGTCCCCTTAAGCCTAGGATCCAGCTATGTTGTAGTAATTGTTGGTTGCAATGACCAGCATACCAAGGGCGATGTGAGAGTAAAGAAAAAGTATACAAGGTTCATGACAAATAGTGTAGAGAGTGTAGGGTATTGAGTTCTAATGTAATAACAAGCTAGTCAAGACGACTGACTTATCATACTCAACATTGGAGAGAAATGAAAAGAACTCGATGGAGTTCCTTTATAGATTGCTCTATCTACTTATACACAATTTCTATTTGTCTATATATACACTTAAGTAACTTTCTACAATCCTTCCAGAATGTTCCATTATGTAACCTATTATGTGATCCCATCTTATCTTATCTTATCTCTTGTTCTATATTTAGAATCCCTTGTCTAGTCCATCTGAGAATAGATTCCTTTCTTCCTATCCCTTTAGTCATACAATTTTAGGTTCAGGTAGGTTTATGACATCTGGGAAAGTAGAGAAAACTTGAAGAATATAATGGAGCTAGTTGAAGAATTTGAGAAGGAATATTGTAGGGAAGAGAAAGAGGAAGTAAGACAATAGAAAGAGAAAGAAGACAAGAAAACGTTTAGTAGAGAACTACCAGAAAGATATATGGCTAAGTTGCTCTATGGATGGAGCAATAAGAAATATAACTAGGAGTATTGGAGACGAATGGAAGAAAATTGGAAACAATAGAAAAGAAATCCATTTTCCAAATATAATAGGAACCTGTTCTTGAAAAGAATAGAGGGAAAAAACAGATGAGTGCAAGGAAACAAAAATTAAAGAGTAAAACAAAGAAAAAAATGAGGAAGATCAATGGAGAATTGAAGAAAACGAAGTATTTGGAGGAGTTAGAAGATGAAAACCAAGAGATGGGTGACCTAAGGGACTCATACAATGAACTGTAAAAGAAATTCTCAGAACGAGGACCTTTGAAAGGAGAGTGGTGTCATGAATCACCCAATTCTCTCTAAGTCAATATTTATTTTCTTTTTTCTTTTTCTTTTCTTTTACTTAGGTAATACCTTCAGATCAGTAAACAAGAACAAACAGTCAAACATGTATAAGTAGTGTACAACAAATCAGCGAGGACTCTAACGAGCTAACAAGTTCTCTTTATCAACTCTGACAAAGAGTGGAATTGAGATTAAGGTTACCCAACTGTAACTGAAGTCCTTACATGGCCTGTACCTAAAACAGTCAGAAATATTAGAAAGTTTTTGAGTTTTGCAAACTACTATAGATAATTTATAAAGAACTTTATAAGAATTGCTTAATCTTTGAATAATATAACAAGAAAAAAGTAAAAGTAGAATTAAAGAACAGAACAGCAGAGTTTTTAAACAGTTAAAAAAAGTCTTTATTAGCAGACTGCTATTGGTCACACTAGATTTAAATAAGAAACTCAAAGTAGAGACAAATATTTCTAACTTTGTAATAGGAAAAGTTCTATTAATCAAGTATATAAATAGCAAGTAAAGACTAATAGCATTTATTTTTAAGTTGTTAAATAAAACAAAATATAACTATGAAACACATAACAAAGAAATGCTTACTGTTATTAGGTATTTAGAAGTATAAAAGTATTTCCTAAAAAGTACAAAAATATCACAGAGTAGTATTGAAGATAGTAAAGTGATGTTAATAAATAAAAAAAAGAAAAAATTAATAAAATAATTACTTTAAGATCTGAATAATATCTGAAACTCATTTATAAGTATACTATTAAAAAAATAAAATAAAATATAAATTCCAGAGTTTTGTTAAGTGATGTCCAAAAATTGTATTTAATGATAACAAAAAAAATAGCCTTAGCTTTAACTTATATGTTGCTGTATTAATTGCTAATTTTAGAATAACGAAGTCATTAGAATATGAGTTGGAAAGAAGGTATATAAAAAAAAAAATAGACACAAGTAATGTTAATTTACAAACTAAAGAACTATACTATAACTATGTAATATTGAAGTTTTCTAAAAACACTTTATAAGTGCTATTTTCTTGCTTGTATCATGTTTTTGGTTCTCATAAGATAATGTTATTTAAGAAGTTTGGTGTTTTGTTTATTTTATGTTAGAAAATAAAAATCACATTGTTATGAAAGATTTCCACTGATTTTGTTTAATCTTAAGGAAAAACTATGAGCTGTATAGTATTTAGAGGTATATTAAAGGTAGTATAGTCTCTTAATTCTTCCATTAAGATATGATAATCATATTTTATAAACTCTAAGTATATTAATTGTGTTGAGTATTATTTTACATATAAGTAAATGAATAGGAGTGAATTGTAAATTGTGAATAGTAATAACATTGAGTGAAGTGAGGTTATGTACAATGTATACATTTTTATTTTTTTTTGCTATTATAAACTATTAATGACAGTATAAACTATAAGATAATTCATATACTTCTAAGTCAATCTTCTTTCAAATGAGTTCAATTACTTTTTTATAAATCCCTGATAGTATTGATAGTGTTTCATAAGCCCATGGAATATATTTCTATACTAGAATTTTCACTAATAAAAAATACTCATTTCAAAATCTTCCTTTTTTTATCTCTTTCTATGTTAATTCTTGTTCATTCATCTAAAGTACCTATATTATCAACTTTCTTTTCTTTGGCCACAAGAACTTGTTTGTTAACAACCTCAATTCTTTTATTCTTGCATATGTTAACTGAATACCTGGCAAAAATATAGGAGTCACCTTTTTATACACTAAACACTGTGTTGTGCTATTATAAACAAATAATGATATTTCTCCTTTGCTTTTACTTTTTAATACTAACAAACTACTCTTCAACCTCTTATCTATCTACTCTCTTGTAAATACTACCACTCACTTTTCTTTTTTCTTTGAGTCTAAAATCTCTACTTCCACACTTCTATCTGCTTGTTTAATTTTTCCCAACTTTACTCTTTTTTACTTATGGTTATTCCAACAATAACCAATATAGTGCTATCTGTACTATAAAAGCATATACATATATTTTCAATTCTTCCATCTTTAATTCTAATGTTTCTGTATTTTTTTCTTTTCTCTATTTGCTATTTATATTATTATTCTTCTTTTTTTGTTTACTTCCTCTTTATACAAATTCTCTCATACAATTACTATCTCTGAGCTCTTATTTAATAGCCATCATTTATGACATTGTTCAATAACCATAACTTTTATCTCTCAGAGTGGTGTTGCAAATTCTACTGGTATTTTTGACAAGGTTATTAAGGCTGTTCCAACTGCTAGAACCTTATTCTATGTGTGTGTTTAGTCTATTATTTCTCTTCAAAGTTTCCTACTAAGTATCAACAAGTTACAAACCCTAATATTTGGGACTTTGATGTTTAAAATTTGTTGTCAAACTTGTTGTAGTGCCTCTGAGTTTGCAATCTGAGGCTTCTGTTGATATGCTAGTTAGTGCATCTCTGCTACTCTTCTCTTCTTTTTTTGACTAATTTTCTTGCTTTCTATTTTTTTTTCTTCATCTACTTTTTTAGCTGCTTCTTTTCTTTTCTATGTCCTTATTGTTATCAATTTGTCTGCCTCTTTTACTTCACTCTCCAACTGTATCATATTTTCCTATACAAACTTGTTTTTTCCAAACTATATTGTTCCAATAAATGAGCTGAATTTTATAGATATTGATGTTATGTTAGATAGATAAGATGACATATTCCAAATATTTAACTTGAAGAGCTCCTTTAAGTTTCTTTGGGTGACAAATATTTATAGGGAATCCATTTATATAAGCATAATATCTATTTGATTGTTTTGTAACTTGTTATAACCAAACATATTTTTCTACTGTTGAACAAGTTCTTAATTAACAGTCTGATTTTTTATAGAGATAGTAGGTGAAATCATAGGACATAGTAGTATTGGACTGAGAAAATATAGAATATGAGGGTATTAAGATAGTATTTGTAACTATAATTGTAAGAATACCAAAACAAGAAAAAGATAGAAGATTGTCTATTAAATTTGAAACAATTACAAAGAGTTAAGTATAGATTATGGCATACTCATTGTCCTTTACATTGAGTTGTAATAGCTTTCAAATGAGTTTGTTCATATAATTTTGCTTCTTCTTAAATCAAACTTTTCTTATTCTTATTTTTTTTGTATTTTTCTTATTATTTGACTTTAACCTCATTTTTACTCTAATCATCTCATTCTCTAACTTATCACCACTAAACTCTTTTTTTTTTTTTTTTCTCTTTTTACTATTTGTTTCTATCTTCTTCTTGCTATTGTTTTTTTTAATACAAATCTTTCTATTTCTATTGCTTTTTCTATAACTAGGACCTGATTGCTCTTGAATGCTGTATTTTGTACCTTCAAACAATTACTAACTATATAATAAAGCTTGTAGAGGAGTTTTTTCCAAAAATTTTGCTTTTATAAGGTCAGTGACCACAATCTAAAACTTATAGTAATAAGTGTCAAAGTCTTTTTTATCTTCAACAACATTCTTTACTGACTTCTTGACTAGCTTGACTAGTTGAGCTACTATTAGCTTATTTTTAAAAAGTGTTTTTGAGTATGCTTTTATAGTTTTTCTCTTTAATGTTTTATAATTATGACTATATCTTTCTAACCATTTTCAGAACTTCTTCATTTTTTGATCTATATATTTTACTATCATCTTTGTCTTTTTTTCTTCATTAACCTATATTGTTCTACTAATTTCTCAAATTCTTTTAGAAATTCCTTTAAATCTTTAGAATTTTGTCAATCAAAGTCAGAGGCTTATCTTGACTTTGGAACTGATATTTCTAAGACTCTAGTTATTGTTAATGTCAACATAGGTAAATATTCTATATTGATTATGTTTTTTGTATAATTCAGTAGTTTTTTTATATGTGTTCTCATAAAATTTCTTTTTTAATCTGAGGTTCTTTAGACTTATTATTGTTTTTAGCTGTTTTTTTGGACCTTATAATGTTTGTTAATGTTCAAGATTTTTCTCTTGTATATGTATGTACTCAAGTTTTCAAGGAGCTTGCACTGAGATTGTTTTCTGACTGTATTTTGTTAGATGTGGTTATATAAAAGTAAGAAAATAAACAATTATTTTTTTACAGTAGATTTTAATTTGTGAAAAAATTAATGAGTTTAAAGAAGAAAAGTTGTTGTTAATGAAATTGTCTAAAAGTCAGTGAGTAAAAAAAATAATTATTATTATCTAGAAGTACTTTTTTTTTTTTTTTTTAAATCAATGATTTATTACACAGAGCGTGTAAGCAAGCTGTGGTAGACACACTGTATCTACTTAAATATGTTACCAACAAACTAAATACTAGAAAATGAAAGAGAAAGAAAGTAGAGAAAAGATAAGAAGAGGAAATGGAATTTGGAAAGACCAAGCTCATTTAGGTGACATGTATGTATCTTGGCGGATACCTAAGCCAGCTTTTAGCCATTGTTAAAACAGAATGATGTTGGGTTGCTAATGATAAACTCCATGAAGTTTGATAAGCGTATATCTCTAGGGTGTAATAAAGTCTTGTATTGCCTGCATTGCATGAAAATATATTCTCTGGTTTCGATGTCAGCTTCCCTGCAGGGGCACTGAACCAGTGTGTTAGAAAAGAATCTTTGCCAATACTCTCCTATAGGTGCATGCTTGAGCATCATATGGGTGAATCTTGCGCATACAGAATTTGAGATTCCTATGTGTGATAGCCACGACCCTCCTTTGGCATATGTTGGTTTGATGACTCTCTCATTATCATCTTCAAATTCAAGGAATAATTGTTCTTTCTTTTTGCTATCCTTGAATGATTTTTGCCATGATTCGAGTAAGAGGTTGCACTCTTTCCTTTTGCTAAGTAAGAATGAGTTTTTTTCTGGGAGAGTAGGCAGAGTATGGGAAGACTTGGCTTCTTCGTTGACTAGAATGTGTCTAGGCCACTCTAGTTTGTTGGGGCAGTACCAGAAGTATATAGCATTATGACCATCTTTATCAAGGAAGCTTCATATTTTCCCCGCTATAGGAATGATGGATTTCTAAAGTTGTTGATCGCCTGAAGAGATAATTTTTCTTCCCGCTTCAAGTGTGTCTGTAATGACAAGGATTTGGTGTGCTTCAGAGTTTTCAAAGGCCAATGTGTATGGCCATTAGTTCGGCTTCCAGTGGAGTAACGTTATATGTGTGTGCTTTGAGTCGAGCAATGACTTTATTATCCCTCCAGATGTGAGCAATGGCTGTGGTTGATCCTGATGATTTGACACTACCATCTGCAATGATTGCAATGTTCTTGGGTGATTTCTGTGTTTTTTCGAATGCCAAATTGAGTTTCGATGAGTGGATGAAAAGACCTTCATCGTCAGATAACTCGAGAGAATGAAAAACTATTCTATCAGAGAAATGATCTACTAATCGCAAGCCAGGATAAAAAATAGTGTGAAAGGGATCAAACTCATCCTTAATTTCATTGAGTCTTTTACTGATGTCTTTGATAGGACTTTTCAGCTTCAATTTTTGCTTGCTGGTGAGATTTGCTAGCGCAAATTTGTGTTGGTTTTGATTTCTGCTTTGGTGCTTATTGAGAAGGGTGTTGATGGTGTGTGATGGAGGAATGGTAGCATATCTGAGATGATGGTGACCATTGAGCTTTCAGAGGTGAAGGTTTATAGGGACAAGGCCAGCTATAGCTTTAACCCCCTCTAACGGAGATATACGAAAAGCCCTAGTGATCCATAGAGCCGCCCTACATTGCATTTTCTTTAATTCCATAATGTTTTTAACTGTTGGTGCGCCCTTGAAGAACCACAGTTGGAATCCGTATAAGGCTATTGGAAAGATGCATGTTCTATAGAGGAGGCGTTTTTGCGTAGGTAGGAGACCTCTTGCTGAGTTGTCCAGTATCTTCATAGCACTAAGGGTCGAGAGACACTTAGTCGTATAGTAGTGTACATGTTGGTGGAAGTTGAGTTTTCTGTTAAAAAAGAATCCTAAGTACCTCCAGATAGGTTTCGGATGGAGTATGGGTCCTCTGACCGAAGTGAGGTCAATAGAGGGGTTTGGAGGATTACGGGCTCGTGTGAAGTGAAAGACTTCTGACTTGTTGTGTTCCAAGACGAGTCCCACGTCTGAGAAGATTTTGGATATCATGTTGTAACTACTAAGGAGAAATACAGAAGATAGTTCATAACTCTTCTCCTGAGAAATTAAAAGACCATCGTCAACAAAAGAAAGGATGTCCGTATGAATTTCTTCTTTTAGATTTTTTATTCTTTTTTTGAATGTTTTTATGATTAGAGCAAGATAGATAGCAGACAAGATGGGGGAAAGGGCAGATCCTTGACTGACACCTATGCTTGTAGCAAATTTCTGTAATGTAAAGTTGTTCTATGCATACGTGGTGGACCTGTTGGAATGATAACTTCTGAAAAATTCCAAAACATTAGCATTTAGACCAGCTTTAGTAAGACATGAGGAAAGAAAGTCATGATTAAGTGATAGGAAGAACTGTGCTATGTCAAAGGCTATAACACTTGTGTGACACTCTTTAGCCCAACCTGTGCATATGAGGTGAGTAAGATATATTCCAGCATCAATAGTCAATCGTTGTCTAATGCCTCCTAGTTGGTTAGGGTTGAGAAATCCATTGGCTGATAAGTGGAATTGGAGCCAATGGCTGATGACTTTCTCAATAAGTTTGCCTATGGTATTGAGCAAGACGATTGGTCTAAAGGCTTTGGGTGTGTTATAGGACACTTTGTTAGGTTTCAGAATGACGACCAATGTTGATTCTTTGAATTGATTAGGCCAATAACCTACAGTGATACATGCGTTAGCAATGTTTACAATCTTACCTAGGCATGTATTATCTGAAATTAAAGGTTTGAGATGTCTTCATATAATATGATCAGGACCAGGGGATGAGACGTTTGAGCACTTAGCTATAGCATCTTTGAATTCTTGACCTGTGAAAGGCAGCCACTCTATGTTGTCACACTGGTCAATTTTGTTTAGAAACCTCGTTTTGATAGACCTGTTCTCAACTGAGTTATATGAATTATGAAGCGCATTCCATAGTGCCTCGAGGTTATTGCATGGTTGTCCTTCATGGTAGATTGCTTTGATAGCAGGTAGATTTTTTTTTCTTACCCAATTCATGAGGTCCCACGGTCTCTTGTTGGTCATCGCAATTTCTTGGATTTTCTGGTCAAAGAATAATCTTTTGGCGTTACAAATGGCTGATTTGAAGGCTTTCCAGTTGTTGATGTCACCTGTTTCATGATACTTGTTAATGCATACAGTACACTGTTCATTCCACCACTCCTTGGAGTGTTTAGTAATTCTTTTGGTCGACGAGTGTGTGGTCCACGCATCTTTGAAGGTTGTGGAGAGAGTGTTGGCACACCTTTGTATGTCCATCTGGTTTTTTAGCTCAGAAGTATCGATGTTTCTTATGCCTTTTAATATATCTCTGATAAATGCTTTTTCTTCTTTGCTATCCTTTTTTATGGCTTGGAAAGTGCAATCAATGTTCTCTCCTTTTATGCCTACTTCTATGATAAGGGAAACATGGTCAGATGGTAAGCAAATATCTGGGTTTAGAGTGTGTTTATTGAAGCCCAAGTTATTTGGGTTTATAAACATGAGGTCGAGAACAGAGTTGGAGTCCCATTGATTGTCCGCATATCTAGTAGGTCCTGGGTTTGCAGGCGTAGCGAGTTTGAGGTTTAGGCTGTCAACTATGGATATAAGATCTTCCATATGAATAGAATGGTACTGGATGTTTGGGTCCCAGTCGCTATCTCTAATGTTAAAGTCACCTGTCATGATTATTGTGATTCCAATGTTTCTTGTGTTGTTTCGTAATACTTGTAGAGCTGTTTGATTGCTATCTGAGTATATGTTGATGATGAAGTTGACATCTTGTCCGTTGTGAAAGTCGATGACATTGATATCCCAATGATTTATAAGATCTTTTCTGAGGGAGAACCTCATTCTCGAAAGTCTTTTGTTAATGTATGTTGCGACCCTGGGGTAGTTTTCAATATTGCCATTATTTTGTATGAATAATGACCAGTCTGGGTGATTTGGAGTGCCATAGTATGAATCACCTTCAGGATTTGTGTGACTAAGGACTTGTCTTAATAGGGACCGAGGAGGCTCTTGAATGAAAATAATGTCTGAGATGTTTTTTTGTATTTCTAAAATTATATCTGTGAGCGTTTTATTTTTCCTTACATTCTGCGAAAAGATTTTTAAATTGTGTTTAATCATAAATTTTTTCCACTGCCTACACCCAGATGAATTAAGTTGGCCCTGATTTCTCTGGCCTCTTGAGCTTTCTTTGTATGTCATTCACAATTAAATCTATGTTTCCAATACGGGCACTTATTGTCGTCAGCTGAGTGTTCACCTTTACAGTTTATACATTTGAATGTGTGGAGGCATAGTTCTCCTTGTTTGGTTTCGAGTTGTGGAGGGTTTGTTTTGAAGTTTACCTTGCAGCACCAGATCATGTCTCTGTGATTTTCGATCTTATGAGGGCCGCTGCATTTTTGACATCTGGAACCATGAGATTTGCATGCGAAAGTGGCATGGTCCCACTTCCAACAATTGTGACATTGAGGAACTCTTAGATTCATGTTCGTTCCTCTAATAGTAGCGATACATCTCCCATAGTTGAACAAATGGTTGATTAGTATTTTTGCTTTGGAGCCGCTCTGTGAGTCCCATATATCTATTCAAATGATGGCCATGTCCAACTTGGGTGATGCTTTGATGACATGTGGTTTGGCTGCTAATGAAATGTCCTCAAATAGATCACTGTTTTTCAAGTAATTAGCTATATCATTGCCAGTTAACGCGAGACCGCTCGGCTGTGTGAAGAGAATGCCTATAATCTTTAAGTACAATTTTGATTGTGGGAGTCTGGGAGTTAGAACATCCCTCTGATTGATATCTTCAATGGATTTTATATATCTCTCCATTGTTGAGAGATCGCTTGCCACTAGTACATTGTTGGTGGTGATGATTATACCTTCAGATGTTGATTGAATGAATTCTACCCAGAGAGTTGATTTGATCCCCTTTAGCTGACTGTTGATGGAGCTGACATGAAAACCTGCATTGTTCATAATGATATTAGCTTGTAACGAAGGGATTGGGACGATAGCTTGTTTCCTGGATGGACCCTTAGTAGTAGACTGTATTTTCCTGCCTTTGATGGGTTCCTTGTTGAGCGTGGCATTGTGAATTTTGATGATTTTCTTGTTAGGTAGTGCTGGAAAGGCATCTCTGAGTTTGAGGATGTCCGAAGCTAGTGATGCGGCCTGTGCAAAAGATTTGGTGGATTTATTGTTTATCTTCCTTTTTTCCCAGCGTTTTTTAGCTTCCTCAATTTGTTTTTTGGGGAGGCATGTAGGAATAGGAGGGGGAACTTTTGCTACCAGATTTCTTTTACCTTTGTCATTGCTCAGAGGACCCGCTATTGCAAATTGCATTTGGATATTTTACCTGAGAGAGATGTTGTTGGCCGAGTTTAGCTTGTCCTAACCTGCTTCGTATATGGCCTGGATGAAAGTGAGCACTGCTTCTCCAAAAGAATCAATTTGAGTGATTTTGTTTCCATCACGGTTGGTTATGTTTCTTTGTTTAACAAACTCAGCTATGCATATTAAGGACAATAAGATATTCTGGGCATCATTCAGAAGAAATTCGTTCGTGCCAAATAACGAGGTTGCGCCAAAATAGCCGTCCCATAAATTAGGGTCGGCCGGGGCATTGGCTTTGTATGGGATGGTAGACAGGGGGACTGGTAAAGTAGATGAGTTATTTTGGCATGAGGTGGTGAGCGCTGCCTTATGGTCATCTTGCATTTGTTGGGATGTACAATTTCTTGTGCCCTCTCCAACTGGATTGAACATTTCGATGTCCATTCAGTTGTTCAGAGTAGCCACTCTTTTGGTGTAATCCATTTCAGATAGGGGGGAGGAATCCATGGTTGATGTAGAATGACTGTGAGGCATGCTAAAGTTGTTTCTTATGGTGTTTCGACCCCGTTGTATGTTAACGGTGGTGTCTGGAGGTCTTTCGGGGTTGATTCAATTCTTGTACGGGTTTCTTGAAGTCTCAGTCATTGTATTCGCAAAGTTTAACTCGGGTGCTTCCATATCGTGATGGAGGTAAGAGTTAAAGAAGCAATGATTTAGAAGTACTTTAGATTATATAATTTTTCTCATTACATTATAATACTAAAAAAAAAAAGAAAAAAAAAGGCCTAAGACATTAAAATAATAAAGCTTGAAAGTAGTAATTATATAATTAATAATCAATTAAATGCAATTTGAAAGAATAAAGAATAATAAAAAAATACTGAAACATACTCTTTGTTAACTTTTTCTTTTTTCCATGACACTATGTAAGTAGTCCAGTAGTTATTTCCATACTATAAAGAAAAAGTCCTTGGAATGAGGACCTTTGAGAGGAAAGTAGTGTTATAAATTGCTATTCTTTTAAGTTATTATTTATTCTTATTTTATTTTATTTTCAGATATATAAGAAAAAAATACCAAATACAAAAGAAGTGAGTCAACAAATGAAGTGGAACTTTTATAACATATACAAATAGATATATTATATAAGTAGTATATATTAAATGATTGGAAACTCTAATGAGTTTTCTTTGTTTACTCTAATAAACCTACTTGTATTTTATTCTCTAACAATTAAAGCACTGTACTTCTTATTTTTCTACTATTTGTCTTCTCACTTTTTAAACATTACAACTTATTATCTTACTTAATAACATCTGCATAATTTCTTCTCTCTTCCTTCTAACTTGCTTTTAACTTAATAAGTATAGTAATCATCAGTTGAAATAACTTAAAATCATACTCTAAGTCAAAGTTAATAAAGAAAACTTATTAAAGTTCTTGCTAGTTTGTTCTATACTACTTATACACATTTGTTTGTTTGTACATATTTATAAATCTGAAATTAAATAAAAATAAATATTAACTTAGAGAAAGTAGCAATTTATAACAGAAATAAAAGTTATATATAGAGTTTAGACTATTATTTTATTTTATTTTAAATCATTAATTTATTACATGAAGCATATAGACAGGCTATAACAGATATATAGTATTTACTTAAATAATACTAAAGAAGAAAAGAGGAGAAAAGAATAAAAAGTAAGAGAGTAGAAACTTTAGATAATATATGTTATAAAACAAAAGGTAAGCTAGACAATCCACAACAGCAGATTATTTTATTTCTTTTTCTTTTTCTTTTATTAGATAATATTGAGTGTATATAGAACATTGTGACTCAAAAGAGATGCACGAGATAAATTAGATAGACAAATACTTATAAACATATGTTCATATATAAATAGCTAAACCAATTAGTAGGAACTCTAATAAGTTTTCTTTGTCAACTCTAACTTAGAGTGTAATCTGAAGTTACCACAACTAACAGTCATTATACTAGAACTTGTTTTCACTTCTAGAACACCAATCACCTCAATCCTTGTCCAACTTTACTCTCATTGCTCTTTTGGTATGCAGTCATCTCAGACCAATCCCAACTTCCTCATAGCTGGGCCACAGGCTTAAGTGAACTGACTGGGAAGTTTATACCCTAAAGGTAGACGGTTAGGACCAAACTCAGATACTAGCCCAGACCAGACCTTACAATTGAGTGAGCATTGTAGAATACTTGTATTTCTTTCATCATATCTACTTTGTGCTACTGGTCTATTGTGATCAGTCTATGCAGAGAAATAGTAGTTGCTCTTTAGGAGGCTACTTAGAGTAGGGATCTTCTCCGTGAAGTGATAGTCTACCCTAGTATTAGAGCAGTAGTCAATAAGGCAGTAGGTACCTGACTAGGTGAAGATTGCATGCTCCAGCAGACGTACAAGTGAGATAGAAGAAGAATATAATGAGTCTCTCAACAAATATAATTTCTTTTTTTTTTACATATATACATACAATATCTGTCCAGAATATAACGCTATATTGCTAGACTAATATAACAACCTCATGAGCGACATGCTCAACCAAAGATGTGCCCTTGCCAAGTTAAGGACAGAATTGGAAGAAAGAGAAAGGAAACTGTATAGATAATATAGAAAGTTTGGGCACCTCACTCAGAACTGTAGAAGAGAAGAGGAATAGAAGAAGAAAACAGAGGAAGAGAATAGATTTGAAGTATTGAAGAGCTATGTAATACAGTGTGAAGTAAAGGAGGTGAGGAAACAGGAAGTTGTGGAGGAGAAGCTATGATGTTTTAAGTGTGGAGAGAGGAGACACAAGAAGTGGGAGTGTCCAAAAGAAAACGAGAGGAGGAGAGAAGAGGTAGCACCTCTGTGAGGAGTATAGGAGAAAATAAAACAGTATTGCAGGGTGAAGGGGCTGTCTCCAAGCAAGAATGAGCATGGAAGAATAGACAACAAAGTGGAAGGTTATGACACTTGTAGAATGTAGGGGATATAACTACAAGGGGATGAAGACTCAGGAGAACAGGGAACAAGGTTTTCTGAGTAAGGAGCAGTTGTGCAACATGTGGTGTAGAAGTTGCAAGGAAGCATGGAACTGGAGAGAGGAGGAAGCAGTGAGTGAAAGAGCAGAAAGAGTGAAGTGTGGTGCATGTGAAGGTAGAGACACAGTGATAGGAGGCAATATAGAGAGAAATAAGAAAGGAAAAACTTTCTGTCCACTCTATAGAACAGGAAAGAAAGTGCTATGGTGGAATTGGGGTGGAAAGGCAGAACAATCAGTGCCTAGGGTCCAGAAAGGGGGGGCTGGAATCACTGATCTGGAGAAAGTGGCAGGAACTGTCAGTCAGAAGATAATGCAAAAGAGAGAAACAAGAGATGTGAGATGAACATTCAAGCCTCTACAAGAAGTATGGATGAATGTGGGTATTGAGAGAATAGATACTCATGAAAGAAGAACAGTAAAAGCATTGCTTGATAGTGGAGCAACGGGAATGTTTGTAAGTAGAAGTTTAGCCAAGAAGGAAGGATATAGACTGATTAAGTTAAAACAGCTAATACAAGTGAGAAATATGGATGGAACTGGCAATAGTGGAGGTGCGATCACTCATGAAGTAAAAGTGAACATATTCTATAAAGGACATGTAGAGAAAGTTTGAATGGATGTGTGCAAACTAGAAAAAACGAATATCATCTTAGGGATGCCATAGTTGGTGGCCCATAATCCAGAGATAGATTGGGAAAAGGGAGAAGTGAGAATGACAAGATGTTCACTACTGTGTGGAAAAGCAGTGAATATAAAGAAAAAGAGAGAGATAAGAGAGGACAAGAAGAAAATTGTAAGATGGACAGTGGATGAAAAGGAGGATTGGGGAAGAGAGGAAGAGATGGAAGCAGATCATAGAAAGGTAGAGAAAATAGTGCCTAAAAGGTTTCATAAGTGGTTGAAAGTGTTTGGGAAGGTGGAGTCTGAAAGGATGCTGGTTAGAAAGGTATGGAATCATGCAATCAATCTCAGAGATGACTTCAGAGTAAGTAAAGCAAGAGTATACCCTCTTTCTAGAAATAAAAAAGAGAAAGTACAAAATTTTATTGATGAGCATCTCAAGAAGGGATATATTAGACCTTCAAAATTGCCTCAGACATCGCCAGTATTCTTTATAGGCAAGAAGGATGGAAGGAAGTGTATGGTTATGGACTATAGGAGACTCAATAAGCAGACGATCAAGAACAACTATTCTCTGTCACTTATTACAGACTTAGTGGACTCTATGGGTAATAAAAGAGTATTTACTAAAATGGATCTCTGATGGGATTATAATAATATAAGGATAAAAGAAGGGGATGAGTGGAAAGTAGTCTTTACTACTCATGTGGGATCGTATGAGCCAGTAGTGATGTTCTTTGGGATGACAAACTCACCTGTCACATTTCAAGGCATAATGAATGAAATTCTGAGAGATATGATCAATGAGGGAAGGGTAGTGGCATTTGTGGACAACATGTTGATAGAAACAGAGACAGAGGAAGGGCATGATAAAATTGTAGAAGAAGTGCTGAGGAGATTGGAAAAAAATGACTTGTATATGAAACCAGAGAAATGTGTTTGGAAGGTACAGAAAGTGAACTTCCTGGGAGTAGTAATGGATCAGGGAAAGATCGAGATGGAGAAGAATAAAGTGGTGGGAGTACTGAACTGGCCTACATCTAAGTTTCTGGGTCTTGCCAATTACTATAGGTGATTTGTAAAGAACTTCGCTAAGATAGCCCAATCCTTGAACAATCTAATAAGAAAAGAAGAAAAATGGAATTGGAGAGTTGAGCAGCAGAATGCATTTGAGCATTTGAAAATAGTCTTTACAAGCCAACCTCTATTAGTGGCATCTGACTTAAATAAGGAGTACAGGGTGGAGGCCAATGTCTCTAATTTTGCAATGGGAGGAGTATTGTCTATTAAATACAAAGACAGCATATAGAAACTAGTAGCCTATATCTCTAAGTTGTTAAATAAGACAGAACAAAATTACAAAATATACAACAAGGAGATGCTGGCAGTAATACAATGCTTGGAAGTATAGAGACACTTTTTGGAAGGAATGAAAAGTAAATTTGAAGTGTAGACAGATCATAAGAATCTGGAATATTTTATGAATAACCAAAAGCTAAATTATTGACAAGCACAATGGGCTTTATATTTGTCCAGGTTTGACTTTGTATTGAAACACATCTCAGAAAGTAAAATGGGGAAAACAGATGGATTGAGTAAAAGACCAGATTGGAAGGTTGGGGTGAATAAGGATAACAAGGAACAGACATTGGTAAAGAAAGAGTAGTTGGAAGCAAAGAGGATAAGAGTGGCAGAAGTGATCATAGAAGGAGTAGACCTGTTAGACAAAGTAAGAAAGTACAAAGCAAGAGATGATGAAGTGGTCAAGGTAGTAGAAGAAATGAAGCAAGCAGGCATAAAAATGTTGAGAGATGAAGAGTGGTGCCAGGAGGACGGTTTGTATAATGATCTTAGCTTGGATTGTGTAATCCTAATCTCAATTGCACTCTAAGTCAGAGTTGACAAAGAGAACTTATTAGAGTTCTTGCTAGATTGTGTATACTACTTATACAAGTCCAATTATTTGTCCTTATTTACTGATCCAACAATATTACATAATTAAATAGAAAAGAAAAGAAAAATAAATATTGACTTAGAGGGAAAGGTAATTCATGATAGTTTGATGTTAAAAGAAGGAAAGGTATACATTCCTAAAGATAAGAAGCTCAGAGTGGAAGTAATCAGGCTACATCATGATACACCTATGGGAGGACATGGAGGATAGTGAAAGACGGCTGAACTGGTGACAAGGAATTTCTGGTGGCTAGGGATTATTAAGGAGGTGAAGCGGTATGTAAAGAGGTGCAATGCCTGCTAATACAATAAGAATCAAATGCAACCACCAGCAGGAAAGCTAATGCTGAACTCAATTCTAGAAAAGGCATGGACCCATATTAGTACAAACTTCATTACAAAGTTGCCTTTAGCTCAAGAATACGACTCAATCTTAGTAGTAGTGGATAGATTTATGAAAATGGCACACTTTGTACCTACTACACAGAGAATGAGCACAGAGAAACTAGCATGACTGTTTAGAAATAATGTTTGGAAGTTACACACATAGGCTATCAGATAGCATTATTTCTGATAGGAGACTACAGTTTGTGGTGGATATTATGAGAGAGCTGAATCACATACTAGAGATTGAAACAAAATTGTCTATGGTGTTTTACCCCTAGATAGATGGCCAAACAGAAAGAATGAATCAGGAGTTAGAACAGTATCTCTGTATGTTCATAGATCACTGACAAGAGCAATGACCAGAGTGGTTGGGTACAGCTGAATTTGCCTATAATAAAGTGCACACTGGAACTAAAGTATTACCCTTTAAGGCAAATCAAGGGCAAGATCCAAGGATGAGATTTGAGATGAGAAAGAAGGGGAAGTATAAAGGAGCAGAGAAGTTTACAGAAAGGATGAGAAATGTACAAGAAGAGGCAAAAGCAGTGCTACAGAAAGCACAGGACAATATGAAGAGGTATGTGGATAGAGAAAGGAGAGAGGTAGAAGAATACAGAATAGGTGACTTAGTGCTACTCAGCACTAAAGACTTAAAGTACCAAATGGCTGAAAGACATATAAGGAAGTTCATGGAACACTTTGTAGAACCTTACAAAGTGAAGGCAATTATTTCTAGCAATGCAATAGAGTTGGAATTGTCTAAAACAATTAGAATACATCTGGTGGTTAATGTCAGTCAGATACAACAGTATCAGTTGCAAGTAGAGGGACAAAAGAAGGAAACACCACAACCAGTGGTAATTGAAGGGGAAGAAGAATGGGAAGTCAAAAAGATCATGAACAAGAGAAAGATACAAAGAAGGGACAAGTATTTGGTATAATAGAAGGGATGTACAGCAGAGGAGGACACTTGGGAGAGTAAAGAGAACTTGAAAAACACAATGGAGTTGGTAGAAAATTTTGAGAGAGAGTACTGCAGAGAAAAAGAAGAAAAAGTAAGACAACAGAAAGCCAAAGAAGATAGAAAAATGTTCAGCAGAGAGCTACCAGAGAGGTATACGGTTAAGTTACTCTATGAGTGGAGTAACAAGAAATATGACAGAGAGTACTGGAAGCAAATGGAGGAGAATTGGAGACAGTAAAAGAAAAATCTGTTCTCCAGGTATAATAGAAATCCATTCTTGAAAGGAATAGAAGAAGAAAAAGACAAATACAAGAGAGGAAAAATAGAAGAGTGAAATGAAGAAGAAGACAAAAAAGATTGGCAGAGAGTAAAAGAAGATAAAAAATATTTGGAGGAACTGAAGGATGAAGATCAGGACATGGGTGACCTAAGGAACCCATATGACAAACTATGAGAAGTCCTTAGGATGAGGACCCTTGAAAGAGGGATGATGTTATAAAACAGAAGACAAGCTAGACAATCTATAGCGGCGGATTATTTTATTTTATTTTATTTTTATTTTTATTTTATTAGAGAATATTGAGTATGTGTGGGACATTGTGACTCAAAAGGAATGCATGAGATAAATTAGATAGACAAATACTTGTAAATATGCATTTGCATATAAGTAGCTAAACTAATTAGTGGAAACTCTAACAAGTTCTCTTTGTTAACTCTGACTTAGAGTATAATCTGAAGTTACCACAACTAACAGTCACTACAATGTGGTGGTACATATACAAGTACCATCAGTTTTTATTAACTGTTGTCAAAGTAGAATAAAGCAAGGTTCTTTACAATGAACTCTAGAAAGCTTATAATATTAATGTCTCTAGAACAGTAAAAAGAGTCATACAGCTTATATTGTATGAAGGTGTGTTCTTATATTTTGATATCAGCTTCACTACAAGGACATTGAAGTAAAATATTAAAAAAGAATTTTTGACAATCTTCTCCTATGGGAGCATATTCAAGTATCATATATATAATTTTTGTACATATAGAATTTAAGATCCTGATAGAGAGGAGCTACAAACTCTCTTTGACATATGTCAGTTTAATAATATATTCTTTATTATCTTTGAATTCTAGAAACAATTGATTCTTTTTTTTGCTGTTTTTAAATAATGTTTTCCATGAGTTAAGTAGAAAGTCATATTTTTTTTTTCTGTTGAGCAAGTACAAATTTTTGTTGAGGAGTATTGAGAGTGTGTGACTTTAACTTGTTGACTATAGTGTGTCTAGGCTATTTTAGTTTACTAGAATAATACCAGAACTGTATGGTGTTATACCTGTCTTTTTTTTTTTAGAAAAGTCTTTATTTTTATTATAATAAGGATAATGAACTTTTGAAAAGAGTAATTGTCTACATTTAGGATTTTTTTCCCAGCTAAAAGTGAGTTTGTGATAATAATAATATATTGAATATTATCATTGTCTAGAGTTAATATTAAGCCTATATGAATAGCCATAAACTCTGCTTTAATAGAAGTGATATTAGTGGCATGGACTTTGAGTCATTTTATGACAATGTTATTTTTCTAAATATGTATGACTAAAGTAGCTATACAGTTTGCTTTGATACCTTCATCTGCAATAACTATGATATTCAATGGAGTTATTTGTAACTGTCTAAAGGCATTATTGAGGTTTGATGTATATTTAAAGAGACCTTTGTCATTTAATAATAGAAGAAAATAAAAAGTAATTCTATTAAAAAAATAATTGATCAATCTCAAACCAGAAGAGAAGATAGGTATTATAATCTGTTCTAATACTTATTCTTTTTCTTTAATTAATTAATTAATGACATCATAACACAATGACTATGATGTGAAAATATTATGAACATAAAAGAGACAAGTATAGAAAAGATCAAGTGATGATCTAAGGTTGATCACATGCTAATCAGGCAACTGTCATGTATAAGAGAATATATGGGTGTAATGACAAGCTAGTTAGGATGACTATCTTATCACACTCAACATTTATAAGAGAATGAAGAGAACTCAATGGAGTTTTTCTGTAGATTGTTCTACCTACTTATACACAATTGTTATTTGTCTATATGTATACTTAAATAACTTTCTGCAATTCGTCTAGAAGATTCTATCATGTGATCTGTCATGTAACCAGATCATGTAATCTTATCTTATCTAATCTTCATCTTTTGTTCTATTTTAGAACCCTTTATCTAATCCATCAAAAAAGAGTTTCTATTCTTCCCATTCCTCTAATTGTACAATCTTTGAACTGGACTGGTTTATGACAATGGGCAGAAGCTATTTAATGTAGGGAATTACTCAGAACTTGATAGATAGTAACATATAAATACTGTAGTTGTTCTTAGAATAGATTAGCCATAGCCACATGTACACATATAAATAGCTAGTCAATTTATAGAGAGACTCTGTTGAGTTTTTCTTGTCTTAATCTCTATAACCCTAAAGAGGGATCAGGGATTGTCCTGCTAATCCTGACAATAGGATAAAATAGATCAAATTCATCATTGATTACTTCAAGTCTTTTGTTGATGTCTTTGATAGGGCTTTTAAGTTTTAACTGTTGTTTATCTAAGAGGTTAGCCATTGAGAATCTGCAAGGATGTTGATTCTTGACATGTTGAGGGTTTAAAAAGAAGTTGATAGTGTATGAAGGAAGAATTGTTGTATAGCAAAGATAATGGCAACCATTGAGTTTTCTGAGGTAAAAAGTAATAGAAATGAGGTCAGTGATGGCTTCAACTTCTTTTAATGGTAATATGCAAAAAACTCCTGTAATCTACAAAGTAGTTCTGCATTGTATTTTCTTTAGTTATATTAGATTTTTTACAGTAGGAGCACCTTTGAAAAACTAGTGTTAGAATCTATATAGTACAATTAGTAAGATACATGTTTTGTATAGAAGATGTTTTTAAATGGGAAGAATATCCCTTGATAAGTTGTTTAGCATTTTCATGGTGTTTAAGGTTAAGAGGTATTTAGTGGTATAGTGATGGATATAGTGACAGAACATGAGTTTTTGGTCTAAGAAAAATCCTAAGTATTGCTAAATGGGTTTGAAGTTAAGTATAGAGCTTCTCACTAATGCATGTATAAGATGAGTGAGATATAAGCCTGCATTAATAGTTAATCACTGTCTAATACCATCTAATTGATTAGAATCTAGAAAACCATTTGCTGTTATATAGAACTGTAGATAATTGTTGATAATCTTCTCAATAAGTTTACCAGTGGTGTTTAGCAGAACTATTGGACAAAAAAAATAGTAGTGAATATTTGGGTCCCAGTCACTATCTCTGATGTTGAAGTCATTTGTCATGACTATTGTGTTTTCAATATTCCTGATGTTATCATATTGATTGCTATCAAAGTATATGTTGATGATGAAGTTGATATCTTGTTCATTGTGAAAGTTGAGGATATTGATATCATGATGGTGTACTATATCTTTTCTGAGAGAGAATTTTATTTTTGAAAGTTATTTGTTGATGTAAATCAGAACTCTTGGATAGTTTTTGAAGAAGCCATTGCTTTGAATGAATAGTGATTATTTAGGGTAGTTTGGAGTACCATAAAAGAGATTGTCTTTCAGGCTGGTATAGCTTAGAATATGACAAATGAGAAATTCAGGAGGTTCTTAAATAAAAATTATATCAGATAAGTTTTTTTGAGTTTCTAAAATGATATCAGTAAGGATTTTATTTTTTCTAATGCTTTGGGAAAAAATACAAAGGTTATACTTAATCATAAGTTAGTATTGTCTACAATTAGATAAATTGAATTAGCTTTGATTTCTCAAGCTTTTTAGACTTTTTTAAAGTACCATTTATGGTTAACCTATGTTTCTAAAAGAAATATTTGTTGTTATCTACTATATGTTTGCCTTTATAGTTAACATACTTGAACATATAAGGACAAAGTTTGTTTTGTTTGGTTTCAAGTTTAGGAGGGTTTATTTTAAAGTTAGCTTTGCAGTACTTTCTATGATGTTCAAGCTTATAAAGCCTTTTGTTTTTTTAATACTTTAAACTATGAGTTTTACATGAGAAAATAAAATGATCCTACTTTTAGTAGTTATAACATTGAGGGATGCCAGGATTCATATTAGTGCCTTTTATGGTAGTGATGTATTTACCAAAGTTAAATAAGTAGTTTTGTTTTTGCTTTATTTTAAAAGTTCTATATATTGATTCAAACTATGACCATATTTGATTTGGAGGAAGTTTTGATGACATATGGTTTAGATGTTAGGGTAATATTCTCAAATAGGTCTGTGTTCTTAATGAAGTTAATAATATCATCACTAATGAGAGAGTTACTACTAAGTTAAATATAGGGATTGTAGAAGGCAAAAAGTAAATATATTATTATAACCTATGCCCTCGATGGTGTACTTTTTAATTGTTATGAGATTGTTAGAAACTAGGACATTGTTGGTAATAATAAATATGTCATTCATAGTAGGTTGGATGAACTCTGTATGCAAAGTAGACTTGATACCTTTGAAGAGACTATTAATGAAGCTGATATGTTGTTCAGCATTATTCATGATTGAAACAGAGTATTAGTTGGAGAGGAGAATGATAGCTTGTTTTCTAGATAGACCTTTAGTAGTGATTTGGATTTTCTTATCTTTGTTCATTAGTTTGTTGAACACAGCATTGTGAATTTTAATGATTTTTTTGTTGGGGAGAGCAGAGAAAGTATCTCTTAATTTAAGAATATTCATAGCTGAAGCTATAATTTGAGCAAAGGATTTATTAGTAAGGTTTTTGTTTTTTTGTTTTTTAGTTTGTTGCTTCTTTGCTTCTTTTAGTTGTTCATAGAAAAGTCATGCTGAAATAAGTGGGAATGTTCTAGTAATGGGGTTTCTTCTGGTAGCCTGTTGATGGGGCAAGGTTTCAAAAGGATTGACAAATTGAAACTTGATATCATAAACTAGCCTAGTCCTATGATTAGAGAGATGGAAAAAATAGAAACTCTTTTCTGATGGATTAGACAAGGAATACTAAAAATAGAATGAGAGATAAGATCAGATAAGATAGGAATCACATGACCTAGTTATATAATGAAACTTTTTAGAAGGATCATGAGAAATTACTTAAGTATACATATAAATAAATAGTATTTGTATATAAATAGATAGAGCAATTCACAGAAGAACTCCATCAAGTTTTCTTTGTTCTCTTATAAATGTTGAGTGTGATAAGACAGTCGTCTTAACTAGGCTTGTCATTACACTTAATCTTGTTTTGAAGAGGTGTTTTGTTAGTTATGTTTAATTTGTTCCAACCAGATTTATATAAGGCTAAGATGAAGGTGATAGTGGTTTTGCCAAAAGAGTCAATTTGAGAGATTTTGTTGCTGTTGTAGTCTGAAATATTCCTTTGTCTAAGGAATTTCGCTATGTATAGTAAGAACATAAGATATTGCAGGCATCACTTTAAAGAAATTTATTGATACTGAAAAAGAAGATAGGTCCAAAGTAACTATCTAATAGATTTGGATCAGCTGGGACATTAGTATTATAAGGGACATATCAAATTAAAAGCAGTTGACATAATAGTTGGGAGGAATTTGTTATAAATACATAACATATATTCATTTCTAGTATACCTATTTATCTCTCACTAAAACAATAAAACATAGAACAATAAATCTACAATCAAAAACTATCATTGTCATTCTCTTCAATAATATTTATAGCTTTCTTTTTATGAGACACTGGTACAGTATTAACATAATTAATTTGGTAATAGTTCTTCTTTCCATATTTGAAGTAAGTAATCTCAAAAACAGAGCAGTGAGGATGATGGGCAGCAAAAACAACTTGAGTGACTAAAAGGGCTTTGTTATTGAGCTTCAGAATGTTATCTTCTTCTTTAATAGTATGTAATTCTTTATTGAACATACGTGAAATTATATTATCAAGTGTAAGATCATAGACAGGAGTGGCTGAAAAGTGGTATTTCAAATATCAGCAATCCATTGAGAGATTGATTGATCTTTCTTTTTCTTCATTGTCAGGAACTTTTAATGTAGGGCAAGTTGAATAACAAAATTTTAGACACAGTGGACACGTTTAAGTTCAGTCCAAATTTTGACAGTGGTTTCAACAGTCATATAGGCAAGTTGATTAGTTTCAACAGCAAGAATTATTTCAGCATAGGCCTTAGTATTTTTGCAAATCCAAGCTTTACCAGCAGCAAAGTTTGGTCTAGTAGTTGGCATAGGCAACTTTCTAGTAGCAACTTCAGTAAGTCTTTTTGTGTGAGTATGGTATGTATAAGCACAGCCCATATCTCATAGTTTTTGTTATTGAGTTTTACATGGGAATTTTTATCAGATAGTATAGTAGTTTGGAAACAACAATAGTAGATTCAGCAATAACAATAGGCAGTATTTAGTAACTATAGACGCAAACATAATGATGATGATGACAACAAGTGAATTCAGTCTTGCTGAAGACAACAACATTTAGAATAATACAAGTAGAGCCTATTTTATGACTGGCCGAGTTTGTGCGTTTGTATTGAATTAAAGGCAGTCGACACAATAGTGGAGGGAAATTTATTGCAAATGTACAAGGTATATTTATTTCTGGTATATTTATTTATCTCTAACTAGAACAATAAAATATAAAACAATAAAAATAGCCTAATACTAATTTATTATATTGTTTAATATTCCAACAGGATAACTATCAGGGGATTAGGTTGTGTAAAAGAGTTAGGTTGCAATGAGGCATTAAGTACTGCCTCATTGTAAACATATGTGTGTTATGGCATTTTGATAAGAGAGCACAGGTGAGGACCAGTTAATTTAGGGTTGAATATTTTGATGTCTATTCTGTTGTTAGTAGTCATTCTTTCCACATAATCTATTTTGGAAGAGGGAAAGGAATTTATAGGTGAGAGGGAGGGACTATGTGTTTCTCCTGTACTATTTCATGATAATAACTAGCTACACTATATATTAACAGTGGTGTTGGTGTCATATTTCAGAAATCCTTTCTCAGATTTTGTATATATACTACATAGTTACAGTGTAGTTCTCCAGTTTGTAAATTAACGTTACTTGTGTTTATTCTCTTCTGATATATCTCCTTTTCAACTCATACTCCAACAATTCTATTACTCTGAAGTTAGTAACTAACATAGCAACAGAAGATCAGGGTACAACATACAAGTTGAAGCTAAGGTCGTTCCTTTTGTTGTCACTAAATATAATCTTCAGACATTACTTGATAATACTTCAGATTTTACATTCTCTTTTATTTCTTTGGTAGTATACTTGTAATTGAGTTCTTTGGACCTCAGAGTAATTATATTATTATTTCTTTTTTTTTCTTTATTAACATCACTCTGTTACTTCCAACACTATTCCATGACAGTTGGAAGGTCTTTTAGGGTTGGGAGTGTTTATATATGGGCTTATTTGAGAGTTCACAAAACTAGAATTTAACTAAATTTAGATGCTACCATTTTGAGATGGTGGTATGAGTTAAAGGAGTGTGTTCAGACAAAGGAGAATTAATAATTAAATGATAAAAGAAATAAATAATTATTAATTCTGGTGTCTGGAATGTGTATATGACAAATAGCCAGAATAATCAATTGGTTTTTGTTTGGTTTCAAGATACTACCTATTTTTGAATAGTGCTGAAATTACCTTCAGTTCCTTGGATTTTTGGGTGATCTGCAATATTTGCTTGTGTTTCATATACTGTGATGACAGGATTATTCTTTTTCTAGAAGAGCATTGTCAGCTCACTCTATGCAATCAGTGAGGTTGAACATGCCTCTGTCCAATGTCCAAAAAATCCCAAGTAGTAGATTCGAATGGTCTCTGCTCCACAACCCTCAGGGAAAAATAGAGTAAGAGAGGAAACATTAGAGAATTTTACGGTCCTTTGACAGCATATTTGATGGTATTCCTCTGATGAATCTGCTAGTTGACTTACTTTACTGTATATTCTCCAATTTCCTTTCCCTCCGCTATTTCAAGTTCTTGAGTCGGTTTTTTATGCTCAATGTCATTGAAATCTATGTCTTCTTCGTTGGCGAACTGATTAAAATCTGAGAATGCGAGTAGCGCTTGGTCGAGATATACTTACAAGATGCACCTTTTTAGGTGTTTGGTCACCCGGACCGGTTTTCAATAGCACAGAACGCAGCCTGACGGAGCCCGTGAAAGGCACTTTTATGATCCTATAGTTGAATATCAGTCTTCCATGTTTAATCTCAAAGGGATTGCAAGATCCACATCTGATCATCGGTATCTGATTCCAGGAACTGGCAGTACATAAGCGACTTTACCTGGAAACGAAAGCATATCTGTGCACCTGGATTTCATCTAGACGCTTGTCCCAAGGTTTTATGATGACTTCACCAGGTTGAATTGCATTCAAAGCCACAACATTGGAACGGTCAATGTGAGTGTAGAGATTATCTTGAGGGCCGAGATCTGTGGCATCGTGGTCGTGGTCGTGGTCGTGGTCGTGGTCATGGCTTCCGCCATGGCAATGAGAATCGTGTTCCTGTGTCATAAGCTACAAGAGCGATGATGCATTACTTGGCTTTGTTTGGGTCACCTTATGTCTTTCTTGACCACTGCCTGTCACGAATTCGCTCACTGAAGGTACGCTGATTCTTATATCTGCAGTTCGTCCAGGATGTTTTTCCGTAATTTGCGTTCGATCAACACCTTCCTGCGAAGGGGCCACCCGCCAGTGCGTCCTGGGACCGGTGGAATGAGACAACAGAAATCCCTGATTCCTTCAACTTGATCTTGTTGGTTGTATGTTTATAATTCCAGTGCTGATGATATAGCCAGCTTGCAGATTTCTGAGATAGGAAGGGAACGATACCTGCAGCGCCCATTTGTACTCGTACAATAATTCTAGCATCAATTTGTTTTTCTACTTTGTCCTACTCCATGTCAGAACAGACTCCAGAGCCTGGACCTCATATTGAGTCCATACAACAACACGAATTGCCTCCTATCCAGTCCTCATCACCTGCTGTTTCGTTTAAAATCTTCAAGCCTACGGATACAGTAACTAGATTACTCGGTGAGTCGTTGTGGAACTTCACACACTGCTTGGCCAACAGCATAGCACTGCGCAGCGCCGTTGCCCGATGAATACTTTGAACCAACCGCAGCCGACCTCAGAGATGCCCAGACCACACTGATTTCTCGCTCGCGTGCTTTGACCGAAGCCCCATTGCAGCTAAGAGCGACGAGAGAGGCTATTGAAAAGGCAAAGCGGGATCGGTGGCCCTTGGTATGTCTCTCTTGACTCAAAACATACGTATCCTCATCCGTCACTTAGACGAGGATTCGTGTCAGATTTGCCGATCGCACTCAGCTGGAACGAGTATTTCCTTCCGCCGACAGGATCAAGTCTGTGTATGCATTCGTGCGGGAGCTGCTGCGGGATGACGTGAAGCCAATCAAGTTCATACTATGTATGTCCCTGTCCATTGTCTATTTACATTACGTTAATACTCTATCTCACAGATCAATCACCCCCCAAGCGAGATTTGAAGGTTTCTGATCCAGCAGTCAAAGGATTATCTCTTTCAGAACTCCAGCTTGCTCCTGCATCAGTGCTCCTGTTACGTTTTGAGGATGATAGCCTCAATCGTATGTTTTCTGTTTCTCAAAGAAAACAATTGGATAATGCTTTTAGATGTGAATGTCACAGCTCCTCTCTTACCGCAAGTCCTCATGCAAGCTGTTGATTTACCAATGCCACCAGGATCTGATCGACCTTCCAGTCAAAGTTCTCCTACCGATCAGCCGTCTGGTATTTCCAAGTTGTTATCTAGTAGTGGACGGAAACAACCCAAATGGTTTAAACTGGGAAGTGAGTCAACACAGTGACCTCAAGTTGAGACCTTATGTGTTTTTAAAGAGAAATAGTTGCAAGTGTAGTTAGTAGATCGGAAAGTTGGTGTCTATTTCCATTGACCATGCTCGTAGTCCACCTATCACGTCCCAAACTTTACCGCAAGGACGACAGTGACGCAATGTGTCGGCAGCAATTTGTGAATCATTTCCCAAACGGCACAGAACATAGACCGGAATATTTTCATCATCAGGCAGGTATGCCTCAGGTTTGGCAACCAGTTCATGAAGAGGGACGTCTAAAGACGATCAGCAAGATGTCACTGACATAACATCTACACTCACTTTTGCTTGATTCAAGTCGACATATTCTAAATTCAGTCAATGGGCGGACGTCAATGAGGTTCATGGTTTTACCCTCATCTAGGATTGCTTTCAGGTCCTGGATTTCTATTACAGCCGCAAATAATTTTATTGACCTGAGAAAAGTCTCACCTTGACCGTTATCCGCCGCCCAGCTTGTCCGTGGAGTAGACCTCTCTGTATCCAGTCAGGTCTGGGTCCTCCACAAGTTTGAATGTAGTCTGTTTCCGTTACTGACCTCAGGTCAAAATCTTGACTTCCGCACACAACGCAATCCTGCTTGCGGGAACGAAGCTTGACAGAACGAAAGGGTTGAGAACTTAGAGCAGAAAAGAGAAGCATCGATGGTGTCATCTCTGATGTTGGTGTAAGTAACGAATCGTAATTGAATCTTTCAGACTTGATATCACCTTGAAGACCCGTTATGAGTTTAATTGTCTCCAGTGCTTGAAGACTCCCGATTATGCCTGTTACTACGCCAAGAATGCCTGTTTCCTCACAGGTCCCTGCAACCTCTGGAGCTGGAGGTTTAGGAAATAGACATCGATAGCACGGTCCATCAGACCCCAAATTGTAGACGACCAGTTGCCCCTCATATTTCTGGGCGGCCCCACTGACCAGAGGCTTTCGCAGGACGACAGCTACGTCAGATAGAAGATAACGAGTTGGAGCGTTGTCCGTGCAGTCCAACAATATATCATAGTGACCAAGTATGTCCAAAGCATTCTGTGATGTCAAGCGACTCCTGATGACGTCCACTTTAATTGATGAGTTTATCCTGATGTTATGTAAAGTAGCAAAAGACACCTAAGAACGTAAGATCCACCTTTTGATGCTTTCAGCTGCGGACTCAGCCTTGTATAAACCGAGTGAAGTTTCTGTATGCAGTATTTGTCGTTGTAAGTTTGAAAGTTCGACTATATCATCGTCAACTATGCCAATAGTCCCTGCAGGAATAGTTAGGGCCCGATGATGCTATTCATTGTCATCCTGACCTACACCAGCTGCTGCAAGGTACTGAAGTACTGGGCAACCAAGCCCACCAGCCCCGACAACGACAGCAGAACTTTTGCCAAGTTTGACTTGACCTGTTCAAAGTAAGCCAAGGCCAAAAGAGCCTCCAACAACTGACCAGCCAGTCCAAATCCGTCAAGTGTCATCTGGCGTCCATAGCGCTGGTAGTCCGGAAGAGGGAGAGGGAGTGAAGTCATGGATCAGATGGGCGCCTGAGGAAAAAGTAGTTCTTAGCTAATAGCATTATCCTTATGCCCACTGATCAACAAGCCAAAGAGGGGGGAGGCTCGTCGGTCCATATAGGTATTTAACAATTGGATGTTTGGTTTGTCTCTCACCCTAGTGTTGTTCAGGTACCAGCAAATCACCAAGTTCTCCCTGGCCAAATATATCCGGTCGTGGAAAATGGTCTGTCTCCTCTTACAAGTTCGGTTTTGGAGCGGAATGTCTTCGCGACGGAGACCCCGACACATTCTGGCAGTGCGCTTTATGCATTTTTGTTGAAGATGCAGTAAATCGCCTTACCATACAGTACCGTAGCTCAGACGGTCCTCAGCCTCATTTCATCACTGTCGAGTTTCCTCGCAAAGTCGCAATTCAGGCAAGTTGGCAGCCTTTCGGTGTTTCAACGTCTAGCATGACTCTGGGCGGACAGAAACTCAGCATTCTATTGAACTATCCCCTCGACGACTCATACACCCCAACGACGTTGGCTGTTCGTGCTGGGACCGGATCGAGTGACCTTCAAGACGTCAGGGTCATCAGTCTCGAAAAACCAGACGGATGGATAACTTTTGATCTATCTGGTGAACCTAATGGAGACAATGATGGCTTGTATGTTGAATCTTGGTCTTTTTTTCTCTTAAATTCTGATCCTTTATCAGAGCTCCTGTATATGCATTTGTCCTTCAAGTGATTATCTTGGCCAATCACATGAACGGCAAAGATACTCATGTTCGAGGTTTGCGTGTGCTAGGTCCTATTGAGTTCAATCATGTCACTCTTTTTTCGATCACTTCTCATTCACTTCTGATTATAAACAGGGATGAAACCTACGACGGTGACCCCTTCATTTTCGAGTCTCCGTCGTACAAACTATACGAGGTCATTCGATGAAATTTGCTTCCTCAGGTAAATCAGGTCAGAATCCATACAACCGTTGAGATGGAAGTTCTATTCTATATCCCGGGAATTATCAGTTGGGTACAGGTCGCCTGGGGTTCTAGTCTTTCGTCGTTTGTTTGCAGGTTGAACTTGAAAGAGTAGGCATGGTTCGATAAAGTCTTCAGTGAGACTACAGCATTAGACCAAGTTCGTAGATACGTCAGAATGGATCATAAATATCAATATACAAGGGACACAAAAGAGACAAACGTATTTAAGAAAATCTACATCTAATGATTGAGTGATTAAGTCGTAGAATGGTATTTGAATTGCGAGTTAGGGTAGGATTGTTGATTGAAGTCATTGGGGGAAGATGAGGATCCTGGCTTCATATTAAGCTGGAATGAGAGGTCCTGCCTTGGCATCCCATTACTAGTATGCATAGTACCGTGATATGGTGTAGTGTACGCAGTGGCGGAATTCGATGTCCCAACGTTCCAGACTGATTGTAACTGTTGGGTGGCCTGGGAAACATCCTTCTGAGAATTGTATATCAAAACGGATACACGAAGAAACACTCACTGTGGATCTCTGATTACTTACGTGTGCGCTCGAATGAAGATCATTATAGGTTGTATGCTGCTGAGTTCGGAAGCGTTGGTCATATTCAACTTGATAGGACGGCTGTGACTGAGACTTGACGCTGGGGCTGAATCTTCCCTCTCGAGGCTGATAATGACTAAATGCATTTGCTGAAGGGAATTGAATATACTGTGTTGTGATATAGGTTTGGCTGGCTGCTGTGGAGTATTGATCAGGTATTTGAGTACGGAGATCACTGTAAGGTCGGATGCGAATTGGATCACTGCCATTGGCGGTATGATAAAGCGGTGCTAGAATAGGAGCCTGAGGTGTTACCTCTGAGGTTCCACAGGCCTGGTATGTTGTCAAGTTATTAGAAGGAGAGGATGGATTCATGCCTTGCACTGAATGGCGGTTGTATCGGATGTTTTCGAAAGTAGAATCTACCCCTGCAAACATTCGAGATCGACACTGTTGGCAAACAAATTCGACAGAATCCCAAATTCGCTTCGAGCGACCAGCCCTTTCGTCAGCTAAGTCATGGCAAGCAATGTGTTGCCATTTGAAGCATTTCCCGCAGGACATCATCGGACTGCCGTCGTCCTGGTCATGCATTAATTGAGTAACTCACTTGCCAGACATGAAGCGCACCAAATTCAGTCCTCGTTTATCACATATTTCACAGTCAAGTTCCCATTCATTTGTCTTGGCACGAGCTTTCTGTACAGTATCATTGGCTGAAGGCTCGGCTCGATGTCGGTGAAGGTGAGGTTTACTGGCTTTCTGAGGTTTCTGCGAGGACTCCTTGACAGGAGTGGGCCACGGTTCCTCCTCGTTGCTCGATTCTTCTTCTTGCCTGAATAAAAGTTAGTATTGCAAAACGACATTGTCAAGATGCTATTTACTCTTGTTCTGTTTGTCTGCGTGATTCGCGAGTTTCTCGTTCCTTTCTCCGTTGTTCGCGCGCTTGTTCGCGCCGCAGCCGTTCCTCTTCTTCACGCTGGCGACGAGCCTCCAATCTCCTTGCACGACCCATTTTTTCTTCCTCCTCCGCTTTGCGTATCTGTACAAGACGAGCTTCTTCCCGTTCGCTCTCTTTGATGGCAAGACGAGATGACCTCTTGCGGTGTACAAATGCATCTTCCATGTGTTTCTTCCTTTCCACCTCCTGTAGAGACTAAATGAGGGAACACCGGATGTCTGAATGTCCAAGCTCACTCTCAGAACTTCAGTTATTCTGGGAATCATCTCATTTGTGAGGCGCTTATATAAAGCTTTTTCCGAGTAATGAGTAGCTTGTTTAAACTGTTCCGCTACATGCTCCCACTCCGCAAGAGTGACACAAATCTAAATCAAGAGTTATGGGAAGCCAAACCTGCCGAGCCCAAAAAACTTACTGTCTCCCATTCAAGAAAGATCTCAGTTAAATTTTCGGCCTTTTCTTTGTGAATGAATCTATCGGGTTGATGTTGGCCCTGGTTTCTTGTTAGAGCATCTAGATCATTAGAGTCATCGGAAAGCTCGGTCAACTCGCTGACACTATCGTCCCGGGCACCATTTGTTATATTCTTTGCCGGTGAACCTTTTCTTTCATCCTTGCCACTTTCATGATTGATCTCTGGTGTTTCGTTCAACCATTCGACCGGGACACACTGCCATTCATTTTGTGCTCCTCGCAAACGAGCACTAACACGTGTACCCTGCGGTCGGGCTGGCCGCTTTGTACTGCCTTCTGTTAACCTGGCTACCCGTCTTGTGCCGCGTGCCTGTGTTGGCAATGTCGCAAATTCTTTGGCTCGTGCGTCAAGTTTGATTTTAGCCTGTAATTTGGCCGCTCGACCTGATCCGGTTCTTTGTGACAAATCTTCTTGCGCTGCGCTCGCATCAGCACGTCGCTTCTTGGATGATTTTCGCTTGTGCTGTTCTGTTGGTAAAGCTTTCCAGTCCTCAGCAAGTCTTTTGCGTTTCAAGCTCTTTGCGGGCTTTGGTGGTATCCTTTGTATCCAAAGACGATCCTCTAATGTCGACTATGAGTCAAACCCTCACCCATGATTCCCAGTGACGTACCACCGATAAGCCAGTAGGCATTTTTTTTGCTGTCATAGCCGATTGGTTCATGACGCTTGATAGAATAATCAGTAACAAAGGTGACAGAGGAGATCAATTCACGAATACCCAAGTAGCAAGCTCATCGTCACTTCTCATTAACATTCTGAGGCGAGTGGGATTCTGGAATTGCCATTCCGTGACTAAATGCATAGAATCGAGTTTCGCGAGGACTGGAAGATCGAACCAATCAACAGAAACATCCTTCTTTTCATCCGGTTCTTGAGTGGCAGCACGCGAAACTCCGGAGGTTGGCACTGGAAGAACTTGAGATTCCTGGGACGTATGGTCGGCAGGTGCTCCCAATGGGACCTACAGTGAGCGGTAAGTCCGTATGATAACGACACGAGCGCAGTAGGAACTCGCCTCCTCTGGATGACGTTGACCGTCGTGAGTCTCTGGGTAATGTTCTTTCAGTTCTGTTTTCAGTGCCTTTGGAGGTTCTGAGCCCAGAGGATTGGAAAGAGGATCCCGTTTCAGATATTGCTTACGAAGGGCGGATTGCCAATTGTGGATGCTGGACCAGATAGTTTATGGGGGTAGACGAGAAAAAATGGCATCCACATACGATATTTTTCTGTCATAAGTGAGTGTGTGCAACAACCTCTGCATGACAAAAGAAACGATGTCTTTTGCGCCAGACACGAGATCGGACTCGATGTCCTACAATGGGTGAGCAGAGGGCGAGGTGAGAAAGACAAGGCCGTCCGTACATTTGGCGTAATGCCGTGCATATTGAGCATGGGAGAAAAAGTGGTGAGAAACTGACAAAATGCGGCCCATTTCCAATGAGTGCGGAGTAGGGACTCGTTCTGTGAAGGGGACTCTGGTGGCTGGATGAAAACAGAATTTGCAAGTGATGCACCGGCTCGGCGAGGCATCGGAGCCTGGATTGTAAGTCACAATTCACGCCCAACTGAGATTATGTCTCTGCTGGTTGCAAGTGCTGTGTAATGCTCTGTTCTCGGCGTTCTAGGCGAGGAATTGTGCTGCCTATGTTTCGTAGAAGCTGATGTAACACATGCGTTATGTAATCAAATCCACAAATATTCCTCCCCCACAAACCTTCCCAGCGCCTCGAGCATTGAATCTGTGCATTCATGTCCGACTTCTGCCAGCAGCATCAACTTCTTCACACCGTCTGGCCCGACCTCCAGCCTCTCCACGAAGTCCCGACTCATCTCCCACGGGACAAGCTTGTCATTGGCGCCTGACATGACCAATATCTTTTTACCCAAGAATGCGTTTGTTACGTCCGGTCGGTCATACGGTGTTGCCACAGGATCATTGCGCGCCACCATCTCAATGAGCCCAGCTGGGAAGTAGGGGGGTTCTGGAGGAACAGAGTATTTCATAGCTCTTGCTTGCATCAATTTCAGATAATCAGGGCATGCGATGATGGGAACACCAAGCTTGACGCGTTCATCTTCTTCGGTAGTTAGTTGCTTAGAACTCATCTGGATGTACTCTTACCATGCGCGAGGATCAGCCAGGTAGAATGCCCTCCGAGGCTTTTACCGGCAACTCCCCACACATATATACTGCGATCGTCCATCGGGAACAGGTATGCAGGCAGAAAATCAATCAAGAATGAGACGTCCGCTGCTGTCCCGCCTTCAAGTTTGATGGGACACTGTAAGTTGCAAAAGATTGCTGTTAAAAGAAAATATTGCTCACACTGGATTGCATACATATCCAGCCTGATCATCTCAGTACACGTAGAAACACTTTGTTTTGTAAGGCTCTTACGCATGTCGCTCGTTTTTGAACTCGGATTTCTTGGACCAACCGTCATTTGCTTTTTTGTCTACAAGTCGTGAACCATGGTTTCGATGATCCTAAGACAATTTGAGCGTAGACAATTGGCATGACCGTCCAGTAGCATACAAAAGTGATGATCATGAGATCGCGCCCATCATCCAATCCTTGCGGAGGTTGAGATTCTCTCAGAATTGTCTCCACATACCCTTCAATGGCCGATGCTGACCCATGGCGGCCGTGTAAGAAGAATAACCCTACAATTGGCCGAGGAGAGTCTGTGAGACGTGCTAAGCTAAAGACATTGACGATTAATCCTGCTACTACAATCTGTTTCGAGTGGACCATGGTTGGGAAGAAAAGGCAGTCGGTCACTCCATGACTGTGGTAATTGATATCTAGCGACACTAAAATGGTCTAAAATAGGGGAAACCAAGTTGGCACAATTAATTACCACCGACCGCCGCCACGACTACCTTGATCGTAACCTCCTGAGTGGTATCTCCCTCCATATCCTCCTCCAACCCCATAACGACTGTTGCCACCACTTCGACCACGGTTTCCTCCTCCACTATAACGGCCTATAAGTAAAATCAGAAAACCATCAGCCGGAATCGGAATCCACACGTACCCCGACCATTACCTCCTCCACTGAAAGCTGCCATCTCCTCAAGTTGCGGAGGAACAACGGCCTTGGCTTCGCGGAGGATATTAATTAACTCTCGAGAAGCCTTTGCATTCTCGGTAGTGAAATATGTAAATGAGGTCCCTTTCATACCGGCACGCTAGTTGTATGCCAACGTCAGCACCTGTAAAGGAACATCAAAATAAGATCCTTTACCCCAGTTCGACCGATTCGATGAATGTAATCTTCACAATTATTAGGGAAATCATAATTCTGCAAGAAAATGAGGGTACATTGAAGAAAAATAACTCAGACTTACGATAACATAACCTACATCCTTCACGTCTGCGGATGAGAGCGGCCAAAGTGAAAAATAAAAATCAATAAAGGTCCGTAGGGGGAACAAGCGCTTCTCTGATGAGCACATCCAAAGAGTTGCCAGCAAAGAGGGGGCATGGTGCTCAAACGTGGAAACAACACTTGTTTACACATTTACAATATTGCCGTGTCTTCACCAAGTCCAGGTAGAAATCGGGATACTCGAGCTACTACCGTACCGTAACACGACCAAGCACACTTGACTCATAACGTTCATGATGATAAAGCCAGAACGGGAAACAAGTGGGCCCCAAAGGTCAGCATTGGATCGGATTCTGTAAACACCTCGAGTGCGATTTCTGTCCTAGGAAAATCTGGGAACCTCGGGATGATCTGGTGAGTACAAGTATGAACCCGCACCGCCTTCTTCGTGGCGTAACAGGTTTCTCAGAATACCCCAGAGGCCGGACTTGATCGCGACTATGGTACGCAAAAAAAACAACATGCCCACTTATAATGGTCTTATCACTCAGATGAAAGGATCACCTAGTCGCAGCGCTTGCTGAAAACTGAATATACGTACCGAGACCGCGAGACGCAACGTCTGTAGCGATCAAAATTGGAGATCGACCAGCTTTGAATTCTCCTAGTACCCAGTCACGCTCACGTCTAGACAAAAATTTGAGTCTTCGCTTTCAGGGGCAACATCCAACAACATACTGTTCCTTGTCACCGTGAATGGCTAAGGCAGGCCAACCATCTGTGCGTAAGTACTTGGTGAGGTCATCGGCAATCCTTTTTGTTCCAACGAAGATGAGGACTTTGGCATTCTCAGAACTTATTTGATCCAGATGTTTGATGAGTTTTGTTCGTTTTTCGAAGTCGCTGCAGACTTCAACGATCTGTTGAATATTATGGTTGGCGGTTAGGTCCATAGAACCGATGTTGACTTGGATGGAGTCTTTTAAGAAGTCCTAAATCTTTTGTCAGGTAGTAGTGGCTTTGGGGGCTCAAGAACGCACATTTGCCAGTTTTTGAACATCCTTAGGCCACGTGGCACTGAACATGAGAGTCTGGCGGTCTGGCCGAATCTGCCCAACAATTTTACGTATTTGAGGTTCAAAACCCATGTCGAGCATTCGGTCAGCTTCATCAAGAACAAGGTAAGTGACACGCTTGAGGTTAGTTTTGCCACTCTCAATCATGTCAATTAATCTTCCTGGTGTCGCGATAACAATTTCGACGCCACGTTGCAAGTCGCGGATTTGAGGACCTCTAGGAGCACCTCCGTAAATTGCAGTATTACGGATTTTTGAGTTGGATCTTTGATGAACCTGTGAGACATAGCATATAAACATAAGGACTATGGTGCGCACCCAAACTTAGTACACTCTTGTTGAATTTGAACTGCAAGCTCACGTGTCGGTGCGAGTATGAGAGTAATCGGGCCATCACCAGCAGAGAGTAGTGGTTGCCTAGAAGAAAGTGTAAGTTTTTTTCGGATGCAATGCGTAAGATGCCTACGCATTGATATGTAGCATAGCCGGAAGAGCAAATGAAATCGTCTTCCCACTTCCTGTCTGAGCGATAGCAACAACATCACGGCCACTGAGAGCCATAGGCCAAGCTTGGCATTGAATTGGGGTGGGATTCGCAAAGCCTTGGGCACGGATTGATGTCATTAGATACTGAGGAAATCCAGTTTCCTCAAAGCAAGTGACAGGCCGCGGCACATCACGACCTTGAACCTTGATCTCCTTGCTGCGTCGGAAGTCTTCAATTTCCCGTTCTGAACGAGAGGAGACTCGTTTGTCTTCGACATAGAAGTTCTTCTCAAACCTTTCCAAGCGGGTGTTAGCCCAGTCAACCGCCCGGAGACTGCCCCCGAGTTCAGACATCCTGTCATCATTTCCCCATCCCCCGCCATATCCTCCACCATATCCTCCGCTGCTGCTGTGATATCCGCCACCGTAACTCTGAACGGGGTGAGTAGCGAGAGGAGAAACAGATCATAAAAGAACTTGCCATGTTGTAAGGGTGAAGAAGTTGTAAGGAAGGGTTGTGATGGTCAAGGTGAAAAGTGAGGAAGATGCGTTGGGAGCGGAGTCAGAAAAAAAAAGGTAACTTATGCAGTGCAATCAATACAAACAAATACAGGCATATATTCATATTCGGGAATACTATTCCTAGAGTATTTATACACTCTCCCGAGGGTATCACAACAGAAAGCTAGACAACAAGCGGGTATCTGAGGTGGTACTAGACGTTGATATGCTGTCGCGATGTCCCAGATCTACACGATGATGCAGCGATTGTTAGACCTCTTCCGCTTTGGCGGATATCGCTCCCTCATCTGCCGTACTAGGTCTTCGAAAACATCGTTAACATGCCAATTTCGTTTTGCAGAAGTTTCGTAGAATGGATTGCCCCAGTGGTTAGCGAGAGACTGAATCGTACTCCTCTGTACTTCACGTTCATTCACGAGATCCAGCTTCGTCCCAGCAACAACTATTGGGACAGACTACGCAAATGAGCTTGGCGTCACACAATGGTTTTGGGCTCACCATATCATTGCCTTTGATGCGAAAAATTTGCTTTCGCAGATAGTCAATTTCCTTCAGGCTCGCTTCTTGCGTAAGGCTATCAAAGCAGTTAATGTAAGTTCTCAGATAAATATTTTCAGACCATACCTAAATACGAGTATGAATCCAAGCCCAGACTAACTTCTGCATTGGCGTCAGATGGGGAAGATAACTCTTGCTTCACACCTTGATGTAAACCTCATGTAGCGACGTGAACTGTTCAGCACCAGAGGTGTCAAGTAGTTCGAGCTGAATTACAAGTTTATGAGTGAGAAGTTTGCGCTCCAACTACTATCACAGTATAGCACACCGAAGTCAGCTCTCCATCGACCATGAGGGGACGCCGGTATTCTTCTACGTCAGGCTAAGCCAAAGACAACAACTTCATGTGTAGGTTGGGCCTGATACCTTCTATAGTTGGGTCATAATTGTCATGAAATTCGTCACGAATGAAGCGGACTGGAGGGAGAAGCTGAGATACACCCCGTTCGGAAGGTAGGCAGACGACTTGCGTGTGAGGGCGGATTTACCTACTCCTCCAGCTTTGATGCCATGAGACTGAAGGACATCGATATGAGTACAACGAAGCCTACCTCCGAGAATAACAACATTGAATCGTTGCATAATATGTCAATCAATCAGTGAAGAGACGAGAGAGTGAAAAGACAGAAACATGCAACGATGGCGATTGACGCTAGCCGTGAGACTCCCAAATAGGTTGCTCTCTCACCATCAATCAACGTCATGGTTCGCACAAGAGTTTTCATGGATTTTGCTGTCGCAGACGAACCGTATGGAAGGTATATACACAATTCGGCAGGGAAATCCATCTGAGATGTATTACCATAGAGTCATTTTTGAACTTTTTAACGATACAGCTCCGAAAACCTGTGAAAAGTATGTTTTTCACTCGGAATTGGAGGCCACTGATCCCAATGTTCAGCTTTCGTTCTCTCTGCACTGGCGAACGGGGCTTGTCCACCAACGGAAATGCTTTACATTACAAGGGCAGCATCATCCACCGCTCAATTAAAGATTTTATGATTCAGGGAGGAGGTGGGCTTTCTTCACCAGCGATATGAATGAGTTGTTGAGAATCGTCAGATTTTTCCCAACGCAACGGCACTGGTGGCGAATCTATTTATGGTGGAACATTTTCAGACGAGGACCTGCAAAGATCTCTTGATTCACCAGCCCTTCTTTGCATGGCCAACAAGGGTCCAAACACTAATGGTTCTCAGTTTTTCATCACTCTCAGAAGCTGTCCTCATCTCAACGGTAAGTATTCTGTTAGCATACTTGAAATGATATGTGAACATCGACCGTTAGGCAGACATGTTGTATTTGGCAAAGTCATCAGAGGTTTTGAGGATGTTGTTCAGCGACTTGCCGAAGTACCTGTGGACCAGAAGGATAAACCCACAAAACTGATCCTCATCATAAATTGTGGGGAATTAGAACTTCGGAAACGCAAAGACGCAGGTATGCTCATCATGAAAAAAGCGAAAGTGCTCATTCGTCTTTCCAGATGCAGAACATCCTTCTCACACCAAGAAATCGAAGAAACATCGCAGCCGTCGAGATAATAGCTCAGAAAGTAGGTATGAAAAGCCCGAACGCGATGACAAAATCAAGACTGTGGACTCAAAACTACAACATTCAAAACGAAAGGAGGCGGAAGAGGAATACGATGCCCGACTTCAGCGAGAAGAAGCAGAAAGACTTGAACAGGAAAGAATACGTGCTCTCATTCGCATTCGAGAGAGTCGTCAAGACTCAACGCAAGGCATCGTACGTTTTAAAGGGAAGTCAATCTTGACATCTCATGAGTGTGATTTGCTAATGTAATATGTCATTAGGCAGGGGTCGGATGAAATATGTTGATCCTGAGCACCACCGATCCTAGACTCAATTCTAAATCGTAGTTACAAACAACATAGATTGAGATCGCTATAATACACCGCCTCCGGCATTGTCATTTTCTGGAATCTGGGTTTCATGATTGGTCTCAAGTAATTTGTTGGCGGTTACATTCGCAAAACTTAGAGCAGGCTTGACATTTGATGCTTTCAAAGGCGCTCGCGGAGGCAAGGCAACAGATGGCGTCGAGGTAGGTGGAGTTCCTGAACGATGTGAAGGGCGTTCGGATGCCGTACGAGAATTTGTCCTGGACATATTCAAGCGGTCTCGGTCCTTTTCAACTCGTTCAGAAATTTCTTTTTCCTTCCCGGTGACATCTACGGGTCTGAAGGGTGTGAGTTCTATTATTGTATGGAAGGAAGGAAGGTGTGGCACCTAGCTCCGCCAAAAGGGTTTGAACGAGACGACACCGCGGGGGCAGGTACCATTTTCGGGGATGATAGAGGACTTGGGGAAGCTGAAGCATTATCCGAACGAGGTAGGAGCTCTAGCTTCCTGCGTCCCATCGGAGGTGTAGGTGGAGTCGAACCGCTTGCTAAATGTGTTTTTGAGATTGATACGATACTCAGAGGTCGGAAAGTACACTCACGGGAGGGTCTCGTCCGACTCCGCCAGTCACCTTCCTCTGCTAGGAAAGAAAATGTATCTGCCTTCGCCCGAAACTTGGCACCAGGCCTCTCCTCTGTCGGTGTCGGTGACGGCTTGAACTTGGAACCTATTGACCACACTTCCTCTTTATCAGCCACGCTCTCTCCATTCGAAAACCCAGATCCCTTCCGTTCAGGCATTTTTGCATCAGGAAGTTTTGTAGCGCGTTGAGAACGCCAATCGTTCACAGAATCGGAAGCACTAGGCATTTTTTCAGGGGCACCTTCGTATTTACGACGGAGTTGGTCACGGGCATTCGGAAGATCCGGGAGAGGGCCATCGCGTCGCCATGGGATGTCGAATTTTGTATTGTCTTCAGGCGGGCCGTGACCAAAGGATCGTTCTTTCGCTATAAAAAAAGACAACATCGAGGAGTTGATCCATCATAATTGGACAATGACGTACGAGGTTCCGCAACACTGACACGGATTGTCCGTCCAGCCAAATTCTTGCCAGCACACAGATCAACGGATTATCTCAGACCGACACAATGATAGCTCACCCGACCGTTATTACTGAGACCTGCCTTGAGGCTCGAGGACCCCTGAAATTCAACGTACCCAAAGCCTTTCGGCTTGTCCTCTCGATCTTTAATTATTTTTACAGACTATGCATGAAATTCAGACAACAGTGAATCTCAAATTTGTGAACATGCCTTGACGTCTTGGAAAAAAACCTCTAGATCACTTTCTACCAGGTCGAAGGCGAGATTCCCCACGAAGGCAGTATAGGGAGGCCGCGTCGGTAACGGAACATCTTCGTGGATTGGTGCAGCGCGGTCCGCTGAAAAATGTCGTAAACGTACGATATCACGAAGTTCCGAAGGAAGCTCACGCTTGGAAGATAGGAAGTCATCTCGTCTCGAGGGATGCACTTCAGGGCCTTCTTTCAGTGCAGCTAATCAGGGCGAGATTAGGGACAGATTTTGACAACATAATAAACGATACTGACGAGCGCTGGGCAAATTATCCATCTCATCTGCCCACGATCCTGAAGCTACACGAACCATGATCGGAACGGTCGGACGTCTCGGCTGTTTTGCGACTTACCTGTGTCTTGTAAGAACTCGCTGAGGGCCAATTTCTTTCCCCGTTTAGGTGCTGAAGAGACGTCTATCATAAAACAAAGAGACTAGAAAGAGACAGCACGCACGCATGATCAACAATAATGACCACTTCTAGAGTGATATGATACGAAGAAAGGATATTTTTCTGGATACTTTGATGAGCTGTATGCAAATGTTTCCTACTATCCTTAACATGTGACTATATATATATATATTCAGCATTTCTATTCCGTAACAAGTAATCTACAGTTAAACTCTCTAATAAGGCATATACTTACTGGGTCAGTTTGCAGGGAAAAGGCATACTTCTCTAATAAGGGATAGGACATACAATTTGTAAACCCACATGGCATAAGGCATACTATTCTATCAAAATGTTAGCCATCTGAGTTATCATTTCCCTAATTGTCTCTCTATTACTTCGATATTTGATTAATAATATTTTGGTTTTTTTCATAATTTTCACATCATTTAATACCCTCACTTATGTCTTTTGATCTACTAGAAATTCTGAAGAAAGGACTAGTAAAGCTTCAATCCCAAACAAGGGAGACAAAGAGTAGACTTCTGACTAGGCTTGCAAATCATGAAATAATCACAGAAGAGAAAGAGCACTGGCTTGACCAAGATGCAAATCTGGTAGAAGAAGAACAGGTCTGGTAGAAGAAGAACAGGCCATTGAAGAGCTTGAGCAGGCATCTGATTATGAACAAGGATTAGGAAGGCTTGATGAAATCAAGAAAAGAGTTGTTGCACACCTTTTTGCTGCTGCTGGAAATGTAACAGTATTCAATAAACAAAAATGTGTTTTTGAATAAATTTTGTGAAAATCTACTCAAGACATAACCAGGACCTGTCAAAAGGAATTGCAAAACCCACTCTTGTTCTCATTTTTAAATGCAACAATATTAAGATATTATACTAATGGTAAAAACCAGACCAAGTATGAATATAGAATAGGATTACATCAACTATAAAGCCTGGAATAACAATGAGTAGTTGTTAGAGAAATGGACCAAGAATATACAACAGGAAATAATAGATTCCCAATGGACATCAATGAATTACCAATGGGGTTTGCAACTTTACCAATATAAAACACTAATAGACTTTTGAACAATCTCAATCAAAGTCCAAAAGATCTCAATTTATTATTCAAATTGATAGAGCAATAAGTTCTATCTTAGATACAACTAACTGAGGAATCATTGGACTGATGTTATATGTATACCCAGACATTGGAATTAGTAATTATTTTAATTATCTAATTATTGATTCTTCTTTTCTAATTCCTCCTAATCATATTATAGTCCAGACTCTGTGTACAACTTCTATTCCAGACTTGTATATATACAAGTAGTCTACAATGTATTTCCTCAGCTTGTAGATTAAAGTCTCTTTGTCTATTAAAGTTACCTTATCTATATTCCTCCTCTTCTATATATCTCCTTTCTATTCTATTACTCTCTGATGACTCTAATCCTCTGAAATTAGCAACTATACATATGGTAGTAGATTATGGTACAATACATAAGTTGAAGCTGTTATAAAACGGCAGGCAAGCTAGACAATCTGTGGTGGCAGATTATTTTATTTCTTTTTCTTTTCTAATAATTATGTAATATTAAATGCACATGGGACATCATGACTCAAAAAGGATGCGTGGGACAAAATAGTTAGGCAAATACTTGTAAACACATATTTGTATATAAGTAGCTGAGCCAATTAGCGGAAACTCTAATGAGTTCTTTTTGTCAAACTCTGACTTAGAGTATGAGTGAGGTTAAGGTTACCCAACTGAGACTTCAATTGTTACACTAGAACTCGTTTTCACTTCTAGAACACCGATCACCTTGATCCTTGTTCAACTTCACTCTCATAATCTCTCTCGGTATGAGATTGACTCAGATCTTTCCCAACTTCCTCATAGCCGGGCCACAGGCTTAAGTGGACTGACTGGGAAGTTTAGACCCCAGAGGTGGACAGCTAGGACTAAGCTCAGGTACTAGCTCAGACCAGACCTTACAATTGAGCAGTGCTCTTTAGTTACTTGTAAATCTCTTCTCATTATATACTTCGTGCTACTGGTCCATTGTGATCAGTCTATGCAGAGGAATATCACCACATCCTTAAGAAGGCAATTAGTGTAGAGATCTCCTCCGTGGAGTGATAGCCAAAGTACTATTAGGGCAGTAGTCAGTAAGGCAGTAGGCACCTGGCTGGGAGAAGAC